>Ga0310123_10000025_pt1 | contig 123477 bp, 126 predicted proteins | sample CB6_AW_1057_MG_FD_203505 | JGI IMG/M metagenome (GOLD analysis project Ga0310123, IMG submission 203505) | Marine microbial communities from Western Arctic Ocean, Canada - CB6_AW_1057 | ecosystem: Environmental > Aquatic > Marine > Oceanic | place: Canada: Western Arctic Ocean | collected...
CAGCGTGGAGCTAATCACGCCAGTCGCGTTGGAGAAGGGCTTGCGGTTTGCGATACGCGAGGGTGGTCGCACGGTGGGCTCGGGGACCATTACCGAGATCGTCGAATAGGCCCATCGAGAACGAGACTACGCGATAAGGGTCTGGAGAATCCGGAGACGACATGGCAACGTTCAGCGACAAGATACGTATCCGACTGAAGGCATACGACTATCGGGTGCTGGACAAGTCGACGACGGAGATCGTCGATGTCGCGCGACGGACCGGCGCTCGGCTTGCCGGGCCTATCCCGCTGCCGACGGAGAAGAATAAGTGGACGGTTCTGCGGTCGCCCCACGTCGACAAGAAATCACGGGAGCAGTTCGAAATCCGGACGCACAAACGTCTGATCGACATTTTCGAACCGACGCCCCAGACAGTCGACGCGCTCATGAAGCTCGATCTTCCGGCTGGTGTGGACGTCGAGATCAAGGCATTCGGGAAGGAACACAACTAGCGGTGGCGAGCAAGATTTGGCGCAGGGATAGAAAGTGGTAACAGGAATCATCGGCCAAAAAATAGGGATGACACAGGTTTTCGCCGCCGACGGCGCGGCTTTACCGGTGACGGTGCTCAAGGCCGGACCTTGCGTCGTGGTGCAGCAGAAGACCCGCGACCGCGATGGATACGACGCGGTCCAACTCGGACTGGTTGAGGACAAGCCGGCGCGGGTGACCAAGCCCGTGGCCGGTCACTATGCGCGTGCTGCCGTGCCTCCGACGCGGGTTCGGCGCGAGGTGGCGTTAGATGATGACGGCGACGCGCCGAACGAAGGCGAACAGGTACTGGTCTCGCTGTTCGAGGCTGGAGATCAGGTCGACGTGACCGGCATCAGCCGCGGTCGAGGATTCCAGGGTGTCGTCAAGCGACACGGTTTCAGGGGTGGACGAGCGACCCATGGTTCGATGTTTCATCGAGGACCGGGCTCGATCGGGCAATCGTCGTACCCGTCACGCGTGATGAAAGGTATGCGGGGGCCAGGACGCATGGGTGGGGACCGAATCACGACGCGTAACCTCAGGGTGATTCAGGTTGACGCCGACAACCACCAGCTCGTGGTTCGGGGTGCCATTCCTGGGGCACCCGGAGGCTATGTCGTGATTCGGAAAGCGGTCGCCTCCTCGCCGACACGCCGAACGAACGCAGGCTGATGAGCCGAAGAAGCGGGGCAAATAGATGGGCGGCTCGGTATCGCAATGACTCTTGACGTTGTCAACTCGAAGAACGAAAAAGTCGACTCGGTAGAACTGAGCGATGACCTATTCGGTGGGGCCGTCAACACGGCACTGATCTGGGAATCGGTCGTGCACCAGAACGCCACGGATCGGCGCGGGACCCATGCGACCAAGACACGAGGACTCGTGCAGGGCTCTGGCCGAAAGCCGTGGCGGCAGAAGGGGACGGGTCGTGCCAGGGTCGGTGACATCAGGACCCCGTTGTGGCGCGCGGGTGGTACCGTGTTCGGGCCCCAGCCTCGAAACTACGGTTACCGGTTTCCGAAAAAGATGATCCGGGGCGCGTTGCGGGCTGCGTTGTCTCAGAAAATCAAGGACGGCGCCGTGATGGTGGTCGACGGTCCGTCGACGCTGGCCATCGACGAGCCACGCACCAAACTCGCGGCCGAACGATTGAGCCAGCTGGGAATCAGCGGCCGCACGGTCTTGGTCGACGTTTCGCCTGACCACAATCTCGAACTGGCTGTTCAGAACCTTCCGCGCGTGCAGATGATCGAGACTGCACGGTTGACGGCACGGGATGTTGTGGGGGCGAAGACCGTCGTGCTAAGCAAGGCCGCGGTCGAGCATCTCGCACAGGTCGCGGGATCATGAAGCAGACCGAAGTGATTCGCCGGCCGATCATTACAGAGAAGTCGTCGATCCTCCGCAAGGACGGTCAGATCTTGGTGTTCGAGGTTGCCAAAGGGGCGACCAAGGTCGATATCAAGCGGGCGGTTGAGCAGTTACTTGGTGCCAAGGTCGCCCATGTGCGGACGGCGATCAGTCACGGCAAGGTAAAGCGGCAGGGTCGTTATTTTGGTCAGCGACCTGACTGGAAAAAGGCCTACATCAGGCTTAAGCCGGGTGAGAAGACACCGGAGTTCCTCGAAGGAGCGTAGGGCGTTCGGCGCCGGGCGTGCCCAGCGCGTGGGTGACGAGAAGATACGATGGCTATTCGTAAATATAAGCCGACGTCAGCGGGTCGACGGTTTCAGACGGTTCAGGTCTACGACGAGATCACGACCGATCGGCCGTATCGGCCGCTGACGAAGCCGCTGAAGAAGTCTGGTGGCCGGAACAACTGCGGCGAAATCACCGTGTGGTGGCGTGGTGGCGGGCACAAGCGCGCGTATCGCGTCATTGATTTCAAACGCGACAAGCACGGTGTGCCGGCGAAGGTCGCGACGGTCGAATACGACCCGAATCGGTCGGCCCGAATCTCGTTACTGAGCTATGCCGACGGCGAGAAGCGATACATCCTACACCCGCTGGGGTTGAAGGTCGGCGACACGATCTTGTCAGGCGAAAAGGTGGATATTCTTCCCGGAAACGCGTTGCCGCTCAAGAACATTCCGCTCGGCACCCTGGTCCACAACGTGGAGCTGCGTCCAGGGAAGGGTGGTCAGTTGGCCCGGGGAGCGGGTTCGTCCGTTCAGGTCGTCGCCAAGGAAGGGAAGTATGTCACCGTCAAACTGCCGTCGGGCGAGACCCGGTTGCTGTTTCCACCATGCATGGCGACGGTTGGCCAGGTCGGCAACAGCGATCACGCCAACGTGTCGATCGGCAAGGCTGGTCGAAACCGATGGCTGGGTCGTCGGCCGCACGTGCGTGGTATCGCCATGAATCCGGTCGACCATCCGCTTGGCGGCGGTGAGGGCAGCGCCGCCGGAGGGCGGCATCCGGTGTCTCCGTGGGGGGTTCCGGCCAAGGGTTTCAAGACCCGTCATAAGAAGCCGTCGGACCGTTTTATTCTGCAACGCAAACGGAAGCGTGGAAGGAAATAGCTTCATGCGCCGCCACGAGGAAGCTGCTCGATGAGCCGATCACTCAAGAAGGGCCCGTTCGTTGATCTCTCACTCTTGGAGAAGATTGAGGTCATGAACCGGAGTGGTGAAAAGAAAGTCATCAAATCGTGGTCCCGCCGCTCCACGGTGGTGCCGGAAATGGTGGGGCATACGATCGCTTTGCATAACGGCAAGAAGTTCATTCCGGTCTATGTCACCGAAAATATGGTCGGGCACAAGTTCGGTGAGTTTGCCCCGACACGGCTCTTTCGGGGGCACACTGGTAAGGGTGACAAGGTCGCCTCGATGTCCAGGGGAGTCCCGCGGTGATCGAAGGTCGCGCGACGGCGCGGTATGTTCGCGGTTCCGCCCAGAAGGCCAAGCTTGTGCTGGACCTCATCCGAGGGAAGGACGTCAATGCGGCGCTTGCGGTTCTGCAGTTCTGCCGAAAGATCGCCGCCCGCCACGTGTCCAAAGTGCTCCGCTCGGCGATCGCGAATGTCCAGCAGCAAGAGGGGGGTGTGAGCGACGTCGACCGCCTGTTTGTTCGGAGTTGTTATGCCAACCAGGGGCCATCGCTGAAGCGGATCCGGGCGGCACCGATGGGCCGAGCGTTTCGCATTGCCAAGCGCATGTCGCATCTGACGGTGACTGTATGTGAGCGCCCAGAGGCGGCGGTGATGGCGGTGACGGCCGACGAATCGACACCGGGTAAGGCCGCCAAGTCGTCTCGTCGTGCGTCAAAGGCGACTGGTGGCCCCAGGCGGAAAGCGGCGAAAAAGAAAACGGTAAAGAAAACAACAAAGGCCGACGTAGGCGACACGACAACGACGGGCAAAGCCGCCAAGAAAGCGAAGTCGGCCAAGAAGGCTGACACGTAGAGAGACAACGCATGGGGCAGAAGGTTCATCCGTACGGTTTTCGGCTCGGGTTCAACAAGACCTGGAGGTCCAGGTGGTATGCGGACCGCGACTACGCCAAGCTGCTTCACGAGGATCTCGCGCTGAAGACGGATCTGAAGAAGCGATTCTCGCATGCCGGCGTGTCGAAGATTGAGATCGAGCGAGCCGCTAACAAGCTCAAGCTCGACATCTACACCTCTCGACCGGGGATCATCATCGGCCGGAAGGGGGCTGAAGTCGACAAGCTGAAAACCGAGATCCAGAAGCGGACGAACCGAGAGGTGTTCATCAATATTCAGGAAATTCAGAAGCCCGAGCTTGATGCGCAACTGATCAGTGAGTCGGTTGCCCTGCAGCTCGAGAAGCGTGTCGCGTTCCGGCGCGCCATGCGAAAGGCTGTCGAGTCGGCCTTGCGGTTCGGGGCTCGAGGGATCAAGGTTCGGGTCGCCGGTCGGCTGAACGGCGCAGAGATCGCTCGCTCGGAGTGGTACTTGCACGGCCAGCTACCGCTGCAGACGCTTCGAGCAGATATCGACTATGGATTTGGCGAGGCACGCACGACATACGGTGTGATCGGTGTCAAGGTTTGGCTCTTCAAGGGTGAACGAATCGAGTCGCAGACCGGTCGCGAGGAAGACTACCCGACACCCCGACGGCGTTGAACATAGCGCATAGCACGCACAGTAGAGGACACAGGGTAATTCGCCATGTTGATGCCGAAGAAGGTCAAGTATCGAAAGCAACACCGAGGCCGGATGACCGGAAAGGCCTCGCGTGGGTCCACGGTTTCGTTCGGGGACTATGGCATGAAGGCACTGGAACCCTGTTGGTTGACCGACCGTCAGATTGAGGCCGCGCGAGTGGCTATGACCCGATTTATCAAACGCGGCGGCACGATCTGGGTCAGAGTGTTTCCAGATAAGCCGATCACGAAGAAGCCGCAGGAGACGCGAATGGGAAAGGGGAAGGGCGCACCCGCGGGGTGGGTCGCCGTTGTTCGCCCCGGGCGGATCCTGTTCGAGATGGAAGGCGTGAGCGCTGCCGATGCGGAACGGGCGATGCAGCTGGCCTCGGCCAAGCTTCCGATCCACACCAAGTTCACGACTCGATTTGGTGAGGCGAGAGCATGACCGACATTGCGGATCTGCGCGAGTTGGGAACCGATGACCTTGCCAAGCGAGTGCTTGACCTGGACGACCAGGTATTCCGGCTCCGGATGCAGCAGGGGACGGGTCAGGGAGATACGCCGAACAAGATGCGACTGATCCGCCGTGAACGGGCGCGCGTGAAGACGCTGCTGCGGGAGCGTGAATTGGCAGCGGAGGGACAACGCTGATGGCTGGAAAAAAGGAAGTAATCGGCGTGGTTCGCCGGGACAAGCTCGACAAGGGAGTTGTGGTGGTGGTGGAGCGACGTGTGCGGAACGCGGCTTACGGAAAGATCCAGCGGCGGACATCGACGTTCATGGCGCACGACGAAGACAACAGCGCCAGGGTGGGGGATCGCGTGGCGATCGTCGAATCGCGTCCGCTCAGTCGCTGTAAACGATTTGTGGTCGTCCGGGTTGTCCAGCGGGCCAAGACCGCATGAGTGGGGCGAGTCAATCATGATTCAGATGCAAACCGTGCTTGATGTTGCCGACAACTCAGGCGCACGCAAGATAAAGGTGATCAACCCGTTGGGTGGATCGACCGGTCGAACTGCGCGGCTTGGTGATCTAGTTACGGCGTCAGTAAAGGAAGCGGTTCCGTCGTCGCAGGTGAAGAAGGGGCAGGTTGTTCGGGCGGTTATCGTGCGAACCCGTAAGGAGCAGCGCCGCCGCGATGGGAGTTATGTGAGATTCGACCGGAATGCTGCCGTCCTGGTCAATGAACAAAATGAACCGATTGGCACTCGCGTGTTCGGACCGGTCGCTCGTGAGCTTCGGGAACGAAAATTCATGAAGATTGTCTCGCTCGCGCCGGAGGTGTTGTAGGGCCATGTCCCGATTGCAAACACCGGTTCGAAAGAACGACACGGTCGTCGTGGTCGGCGGAAAAGATCGCGGAAAACGCGGTCGTGTGCTGAGGGTGATCCCGGACCGTAATCGAGTGATCGTTGAAGGCGTCAACTTCATCAAGCGGCACACCCGTCCCAATCCGCAGAAGAACATCAAAGGTGGAGTCGTGGAGCGCGAAGCGTCGTTGCACGCCTCCAACGTGCAGATCGTCTGTCCAGAGTGCAGGGCGCCGACCCGTATCGGTCGCTCGTTGCTCGGCGACGGGCGGAAGGTTCGTGTGTGTCGCAAGTGTGATGGAGCAGTGGATAAATGAGCCGCTTGCACGATCGATATCGAGACGAGGTCATGGCCGCACTCCAGAAGGAGTTCGGATACCCGAGTGTGATGGCGGTGCCGAAGATCGATCGCGTCGTGGTGAATATGGGGCTCGGCGCCGCGACTCAGAATCCCAAGTTGATCGAGGTTGGGGCGGGCGAGCTGACCCTGATCACCGGGCAGAAGCCGGTGACCCGGAGGGCGCGCAAGTCGATTGCGCAGTTCAAACTACGAGAAGGGGTGCCGGTCGGGACGATGGTGACGCTTCGCAGGAAGCGGATGTATGAGTTTCTCGACCGGCTGATCGCTATCGCGCTGCCGCGTGTGCGCGACTTTCGGGGTGTGTCACCCCGGGGCTTCGATGGTCGCGGTAACTTCACAATGGGCTTGAGGGACCAGCTGATCTTTCTCGAGATCGACTACATGAAGGTGGATCAGACACGGGGGATGAACATCTCCGTTGTTACAACGGCGAAGTCTGACGAGGAAGGGCGGAGGTTGCTACAGCTGATGGGAATGCCATTCAGGGCGAACTAGAAACAAGATGTCCACGATAGCGAAGAAGGTTAAAGAGCTGAAGTCACCCAAGTTCAGGGTTCGATTGCGCAACCGTTGCCGGCTGTGCGGCCGCCCGCGAGGCTACCTCCGGAAATTTGAATTGTGTCGTTTGTGTTTCCGGAAGCTTGCCCTCGAGGGCGAGATTACGGGTGTGACCAAGAGCAGCTGGTAAGCGGAAGGCCGGGGTGGAGATGTCGAGACCCACACGGCGCCCACGGGGATAAGTGAAGACGGAGAGCTATGCCTGATCAGATTGCCGACATGCTGACGCGGATTCGTAACGCGACGGCTGCGCGGCGGCCGCGTGTTGATGTGCCGAAGTCCAAACTCAAGGCGGAGATCGCTCAGATTCTCCAGAACGAGGGATACATTCAGGGATTCAAGTTCGTGGAGCTGCCGGTTCACCAGCGAGAGTATCCCGACAAGATGATTCGAATCTTCCTGAAGTACGGTCCACGCGGTGAGTGCGTGCTGTCGGGCCTTAAGCGGGTGAGTCGACCCGGGCGACGCGTCTATTCTGCGAAGGACAAAACACCCTCGGTGTTGGAGGGGCTGGGTACCAGCATTGTCACGACCTCGCACGGCGTGATGACCGGGCGTCAGGCCGCCCAGGCGGGTGTCGGAGGCGAGATCCTGTGCAACGTCTGGTAGGCCGGACTGTGAGTGATATCGATGTCGCGAGTAGGTAAGAAACCGATCCCGGTACCCAATGGCGTCACGATCAATGTGACCGCCGATCATGTGGATGTCGAAGGGCCGAAAGGGAAACTGCAACAGGCGCTTCCGCCCGGTATTCGCTTCGAACTCAGCGACGGTCAATTACAAGCGTTGGTTGTGCGCGACGATGATCGGACACTAGCGAAGTTTCACGGACTGGCGCGAAGCCTTGTGGCGAACGCCGTTCATGGGGTGTCCGAGGGCTTCACGAAGGAGCTCGATATCGTAGGGATTGGATATCGGGCCGAGGTCAAGGATCGCCAGGTGATCTTCGCGCTCGGGTACTCACATCCCGTGGTGTTCGAGATCCCAGCGGGTATCGAAGTCGCCGTCGAGAAACAGACGCATATCACCGTGACCGGCATCGACCGTCAGCGAGTCGGTCAGGTTGCTGCTGACTTGCGGTCGCTGCGGAAACCCGACCCGTACAAGCAGAAGGGTGTGCGGTACACCGGCGAAGTGCTCAAGAAGAAGGTTGGAAAGACCGGAGCGTAGCGGATGAAGGTCAAGACGAAGAAGGCGCGCCGGACACGAGTGCGGCTGCGTCAGCGACAGCGAATTCGCGGGACGGCGGAGCGCCCTCGGCTGTCGGTGTTCCGTAGCCTGGGGAATATCTCGGCACAGGTGATTGACGACCAGAGTGGCCGGACGATCGCATCGGCGTCCAGCCTCGAGCCATCCTTGAAGGCGTTGTTGCAGAATGGCGTGCGCGGCGGCAACACAGCTGGAGCGCGGGTCATCGGTAAGGCGGTGGCGGAGCGGCTGATCGCGCTCGGTGTCAAGCAGGTGGTATTCGACCGCGGTGGGTTTCTGTATCACGGCCGCGTCCGAAACGTGGCGGAGGCCGCACGTGAAGCTGGTCTGGAGTTCTGAGTTATGCGTGAGCGACGAGAGAAGATCGATCCGACGATGCTCGACCTGAAAGACACGGTTGTATCGATCAACCGCGTCACTAAGGTCGTCAAGGGCGGGAAGAACCTGAGCTTCAGTGCACTCGTGGTCGTCGGCGACGGGCTTGGACATGTCGGCTACGCCGTGGGCAAGGCGAAAGAGGTTCCGTCCGCCATCAAGAAAGGGATCGAGGCCGCCAAGAAGGAATTGATCCGTGTGCCACTTCAGGACACGACGATTCCCCATGCCATCATGGGTAGGTTTGGCGCGGGACGGGTGCTGCTGAAGCCGGCACCTGAGGGAACCGGGATCATTGCCGGCGGTGCAGTCAGAGCCGTGATCGAGGCGGCTGGAATTCACCACATCCTGACAAAATCGATCGGGTCAGACAATCCTCAGAACGTCGTGCGGGCAACGTTTGCCGGTCTGGCCGAGCTCAAAGATCCGGTAAAGGTCGCACGTCTTCGAGGTATTGAACTCGAGGAGCTGGAGTGGTCCTCGCCGCGTACTCCGGCTGTGACGACCCAGCGAGCGAGCCAGTGACAACATGACCAGACGAGGACAGCGTAACGACAATGCGCCGCGCGTCACCGTGACGTTGGTGCGGAGCCCGATCGGGTTCGACCGACGCCAGAGCCTGGTCGTCAAGGGGCTCGGTCTTCGCCGAATCGGACATTCTGTCGACGTCGTGGACAACCCGTCGGTGCGGGGCATGATTCACAAGGTCAGGCATCTCGTGAGGGTGGGGTAATGGCGATGGATCTCAGCACACTGCGGCCGCCAAAGGGAGCCAAGCACAAGAAGAAGCGGGTTGGTCGCGGCCAAGGCTCGGGGACAGGGGTGACCGCTGGGCGTGGTGACAAGGGCCAAAAGTCCCGGTCGGGGTACAAGAGCAAGCGCGGCTTCGAGGGTGGCCAGATGCCGATCCATCGACGGTTGCCAAAGCGAGGGTTTCATAATCCGTTCCGCACCGAATATGTCGTGGTTAATCTTGACACTCTCGCCGAGCGTTTTGACGAAGGCACGGAAGTGACACCCGAGCTGCTCCGAGAGCGCAAGATCGTGCGCAAGGCACGCGCCATGATCAAGGTGCTTGCTCGGGGCGAGCTGTCCAAGAAGCTGACGGTCAGAGCGCATCGGTTCAGCGCCAAGGCGAGCGAGGCGATCACGGCCGCAGGTGGATTGGCTGACGTGCTGCCGGTCAAGGCTGGGAGTGAGTCCTCAGGATGATTGACAGTTTCAAGAGTATCTTCGCGATTCCGGATCTGCGAAAACGAGTGCTGTTTACGCTCTCGATCCTCGCGGTCTATCGGGTCGGAAGCCATATTCCAACGCCGGGTGTCAATACCGAGGCGCTGGCGATCCTCGCCGAACAGGCGGCGGGGACGATGTTCGGGTTGTACGACATGTTCTCCGGTGGGAATCTGTCGCAGGTCACGATCTTTGCGTTGGGCATCATGCCGTATATCAGCGCCTCGATCATTCTCCAGCTGCTCACCGTTGTCTGGCCGTATCTCGAGCGGCTCTCGAAAGAGGGAGAGCTTGGCCGCCGGAAAATCACGCAGTACACACGCTACGGCACCATTCTGCTGTGCGTGGTCCAGGCGATGGCGATCGCGCTGTTTCTCGAGCGCCAAACGAACATCGCCGGGGGGCTCCCACTCGTATACGGCCCTGGTTGGGGATTTCGGCTGATGACCGTATTGACCCTGACCACCGGAACCGGCTTTATCATGTGGCTGGGTGAACAGATCACCGAGCGTGGTATCGGCAACGGGATGTCCTTGATCATCTTTGCGGGCATCGTGGTGGGCCTACCCTCGGCCGTGCTGACCACATTCGATCAGCTCAGGACCGGACAGATTGGCCTGATTCGACTTCTGCTCATGGTCGCGCTGATGGTTGTGGTGATCGGGGCAGTGGTATTTATCGAACGCGGACAACGCCGGGTCACCGTCCAGTACGCGAAGCGTGTCGTGGGCCGTCGTATGTACGGCGGTTCGAGCACTCACATTCCACTCAAGGTGAATACCGGCGGCGTGATTCCGGTGATCTTTGCATCCTCGATCATCGCGTTTCCCGCGACGATTGGGACGGCGTTGCCGACCGGTGGATGGTCGCAGGCGATTACGGACCAACTCAGGAATGGGATGCCGCTCTACTACCTGTTGTACATGGCGGGTATTGTGTTCTTCGCCTACTTCTATACCGCGATCATCTTTAATCCTGACGACGTAGCTGAGAACATGCGCAAGTACGGCGGTTTTGTCCCTGGGATTCGACCGGGGAAACGGACGGCCGAGTACATCGATACGATTCTGACGAGGATCACGCTGGTGGGGTCGATCTATCTGGCACTGGTGGCCGTGCTTCCTGATCTAATGATCGTCGGGTTTCGTGCTGACGCGGTACCATTGATCGGAGACCAGCTCGATACGCTGCTGCCGCGATTCATCACAGACGGTCTGGGCGTGACGTTTTACTTCGGTGGCACATCGCTTTTGATCATCGTCGGGGTATCGATGGATACCGTCCAGCAGGTGGAATCTCAGTTAATCATGCGCCACTACGACGGGTTCATGAAGAAGACTCGCATCAAGGGGCGACGGGGATAGCGACAACTCACTCAGGACAAACGGCTGTGGCCTTGAATATTGTGATGTTCGGACCGCCGGGTGCCGGCAAGGGAACCCAGGCGAGTCGGCTGGCGACGGAGCGCGGAATACCGAAGATTTCGACAGGCGATATTCTTCGAGAGGCTGTCCAGGCTTGGACCGCGCTCGGACAGCGGGCCAAGGCGGTTCTGGATGCGGGCGAACTCGTCAGTGATGAAATCATGGTGGGGATTGTCCGACAGAGACTCGCGCAGGGTGACGTAGACAACGGCTTCATCCTGGACGGGTTTCCTCGCACGGTCACCCAAGCGTCAGAGTTGGACAGGATTTTGGAGAGGCGCGATCCGTTGGTGGTGGTGGAGCTTGCGGTCCCCGACGAGGAACTCGTGAGCCGGCTGTCACAGAGACGAGTGTGTGCGAGCTGCGGTGCCATCGTCGGCCGGCAGTCAGACACGGTCGCGTCACCGACGTGTGGTAGCTGCGGCGGCGAGCTTGTGCAACGCAGCGACGACCGGGAGGATGTCGTGCGCGATCGGCTGCGGGTCTATCACGAGCAAACCGCGCCGTTGGTTGATTTTTACAGCGGGCACGCAAGATTTCGTAGTGTTGACGGGAGCCAGCTGCCGGATATCGTTGCCAGCGCTATCAGCGAGGCTGTTGATTCGACCGGGGGGGCGACCCGATGATCGTTCGCAAGTCACCTAATGAGATCAGTCGACTGCGGGCGGCGAACCAGGTCGTGGCGGATGTGTTGCGCAAGCTTCAGGTAATGGTCGCACCGGGCGTGACAACTCAAGAACTTGACGCCGTGGCGGAAGCGGAGACTCGAGAGGTTGGGGCCGTGCCCGCGTTCAAGGGGCATCAAGGATACCCGGCCACGCTGTGTGCCTCGGTCAATGATACGGTGGTTCATGGCATTCCGTCTGACGAAGCACTGAAAGACGGCGACATTATTTCGATCGACATGGGTGTGGTGCTGGACGGCTACTACGGGGACTCGGCGCTGACTGTGGGAGTTGGACAGGTATCCGATCAAGCAGCCAGGCTGATGGCGGTGACCCGAGAGGCCCTCGAACACGCAATTACAAAGGCGCAGGTGGACGGACGTGTATCGGATCTCGGTCACGCCGTCCAGCAGCATGTCGAGTCGAATGGGTTCTCGGTAGTCAGGGAATTCGTGGGTCACGGGATCGGAACCCAGCTTCACGAAGAGCCCCAGATACCGAACTACGGCGAACCCGGGCGGGGACCACGGTTGCAAGAGGGGATGGTCCTCGCGATCGAACCGATGGTAAACGTTGGACACCCCGGTGTCCGAGTGCTGGACGACGGGTGGACAGCCGTGACACGGGACGGGGGGCTCTCGGCGCATTTCGAGCACTCCGTGGCTGTGACCGCGAGCGGACCTGAGATTTTGAGCTGTCGTCCGGACGAGATCATCGCGGACGCGGACGACGCTGCGGCGCGCGGGTACTCGATCTGTGGAGAGCGTCACTAGCGGCGGACGCGGCGCATCGACTGACCCAGGAGCGAACGGGGCCACAATGGCCAAGGGAGAGCCGGTCGAGGTGGAGGGGGTCGTTATTGAGATACTGCCCCATACGTTGTATCGACTTGAGCTTGAAACGAAGGAGCGGATTGTTGCGCATGTGTCCCATGAGCCACGATGCAACTTCGTGCGGATACTGATGGGAGACCGCGTCAGGGTTGTGGTCTTGGCGCGCGATCGAACGCGGGACCGGATCACGCAGCGGTACCAGTAATGTGACCGGAAAGGCGAGAGATGAAAGTCCGAACGTCAGTTCGAAAATTGTGTGATAAATGCAAGATCATCAAACGCCGCGGCGTGCTTCGGGTGCTATGCAGCAATCCCAAGCACAAGCAGCGTCAAGGCTGAAGACCGCAATAGGTAAACGTTATGGCACGAATCGCAGGAGTTGATCTTCCCCGCACGAAGCGGGTCGAGGTAGGTCTGACGTACATCTTCGGGATTGGTCCGGCTCGGGCGAGCGGTGTACTCGAGGCGTCGGGTGTCAGTCCGGATATCCGAGTCAAGGACCTGACTGAGGATGACGTGCGACAGATTAGCCGCGTGATTGAAGAGCAGGGTCGGGTTGAGGGGGACCTCCGGAAGGAGATCTCCATGAATATAAAACGGCTGATCGAGATCGGTTGTTATCGGGGTTTGCGGCACCGTCGGAACCTGCCGGTTCGGGGCCAGCGGACGAGCACGAACGCCCGGACTCGCAAGGGGCCGCGCAAGGGAGCGGTCGCCAAGAAGAAGACGGTCTAGGACGTTTTTGCGTCAACAGGCGGAAGGCACAAGGTAGAACATGGCCAAGCTGGAGACGGTCGACGCGAGTGTTCCGACACCCGCGAAACGGACCAAACGAAAGAAATCGTTCAAGAAGCGTGGTGAGAAGCGCGTCGTGCCTCACGGTGTCGTCCATATCCAGGCGACGTTCAACAACACGATCATTACGGTGACGGACGCGGAAGGTAGTGTGCTCGCCTGGTCGAGTGCTGGAAAAATAGGGTTCAAGGGCTCTCGGAAGGGCACTCCGTTCGCGGCTACGCAGGCTGCGGTCAATGTCGGTCAAGGCGCGAGGGCGTTCGGTATGCGGTCGGTCGAAGTGCTGGTCAAGGGGCCAGGGGCTGGGCGTGAGTCGGCCATTCGAGCACTGCAGACGTCGGTTGGATTTTCCGTCAAGTCGATCAAAGACGTGACGCCTATTCCCCACAACGGGTGCCGTCCCCCCAAGCGGCGGAGGGTCTGAGATGGCACGATACGTAGGGCCTGTGTGCCGGTTATGCCGTCGCGAAGGGATGAAGCTCTTCCTCAAGGGTGAGCGCTGCTATGGTGAAAAATGCGCCATCGAACGGCGTAACGTTCCGCCGGGACAGCACGGAAAAGGTCGAAGGGCCAGGATGGCTGGCTATGGTCTCCAGCTCCGCGAGAAACAGCGCGTGAAGCGGATGTACGGCGTGCTGGAAAGTCAGTTCCGCCGCTACTTCAAGGAAGCTGATCGCCGGAAGGGTGTAACGGGTGAAACTTTGCTCCAGCTTCTCGAAGGGCGGCTCGACAATGTCGTCTATCGCCTCGGATTGGCCACCTCACGGTCACAAGCGCGTCAGCTCGTCCGGCACGGCCACTTCACCGTGAATGGTCGACGCGCCGACATCCCGTCGTATTCGATACGTGCCGGCGATGAAATTGCTGTGCGCACCTCGAGCGCGAAGAACCCGGCCATCGCTTATGCGATGGAAGAGGTGAAGGGCCGGGGCATTCCCGAGTGGTTGGAGTTTGATACTGAGCGATTGGCCGGCCGGCTCACGGCCATTCCAACACGCGACCAGCTGAATCTCCCGGTTCAGGAGCAGTTGATCGTTGAGTTGTATTCGAAATGATCGCGCATTACCCGCGACGCTGAAAGGACAGAACTTGATGTTGTGGAAAGGTTTCCAGCGACCAAAGCGGCTAGACTACGAGCGCGACACGTTGACGGAGCGCTTCGGGCGCTTCCATGCGCAGCCGTTCGAACGAGGGTTTGGCACGACGATTGGGAACGCGCTCCGCCGCGTGTTGCTGTCGTCGATCGAAGGCGCGGCGGTGACGGCGGTGAAGATCGAAGGTGTGCTCCATGAGTTCTCGCCGATTCCTGGAGTCATCGAGGACGCGACCGACATCATTCTGAATCTGAAACAGGTTCCGCTGAGAATACATGTCGACCACACCAAGACGCTTCGGATCAAGGCCACGACGGCCGGAGAAGTGAAGGCCTCTGACATCGAGACCGACGCCGACCTCGAGATCCTTGACCCCGATGTGCACATCGCCACCCTCGGCGAAGGTGGCTCACTCGACATCGAGATGCGCGTCAATCTCGGACGTGGGTATGTCTCAGCCGACCGGAATTTTGACGAGGACCTAGCCATCGGATGGATTCCCATTGACTCGGTGCATTCGCCGGTCAAGAAGGTCACCTTCCTGGTGGAAGCAGCTCGACTGGGCCAGGCCACCGACTACGATAAGCTGACGGTCGATGTGTGGACCGACGGTGCGGTTTCTGCCCGTGATGCCATGTCACTCAGCGCGAAACTGCTCCGTGACCACTTGAACATCTTCATCAACATCGACGAGCCAGCGGAGCCAGCCCAGGAACCGACAGCGGACGAGCCGACGGTCATCGTTAACGAGAACCTCGACAAGAGCGTTGAGGAGCTAGAGCTGTCAGTGCGCTCGTATAACTGTCTCAAGAACGCAAACATCCGGACACTCCGAGAGCTTGCGCAGAAGACCGAGCCTGAGATGTTACGCACCAAAAACTTCGGTCGGAAGTCGCTGAACGAGATCAAGGAAATCCTCTTGACGATGGGATTAAACCTTGGAATGCGGCTCGATCAGCCCGCCGATTCCACACCGGTTCAGCCGGAATAGGGACCCATGCGTCACCGAGTTGCACACCGGAAATTAGGGCGCGTCACCGAGCACCGCATCGCGTTGCTTCGTAACCAAGCGCAGGACCTCCTACGGCATGAGCGGATCAAAACCACGGTGGCGAAGGCCAAGGAGCTCCGACCATTCGTCGAGCGCTTGATCACCGTCGCGAAACGTGGGCTGGTCGACGGCGCTGAGGGCAGCCGTGCCCTTCACGCACGGCGGCTTGTGGCACGTGATCTGACCGATCGAGATGTGACCCGGAAGCTCTTTGAGACGATTGCCCCAAGATTCGCAGCTCGCCCTGGAGGCTATACGCGCCTTCTACGGGTTGGCTATCGACGAGGGGATGCCGCCGAAGTTGCCCAGGTCGAGTTGGTCGGCAGCGAGTATACGGTCGACGCACCAGCGGGAGGCGAAGCACCGGCAGTGGAGGCCAGCTCCGCAAAGGGTGTGGGCGGTCGCCTTCGCCGAGCCGCCAAACGAATCCGAGGCGGTAGGGCGCCGTCTGACTCGGACGCTGAGAAGGGCTAAGAGCCTCGGACGGCTTAGTGTTCGTCCTCGGGTTGTTCCTCTCCGCGTTCAGCCTTGGCCTCTGCGATGACTTTGGCCTGTAAATGCGCGGGCAGCTCCTCGTAGTGTGAGAACTCCATGTGATACGACCCTCGGCCGCTGGTCGAGGATGTCAGTTGCTGCTCGTAGGTCAGCATCTCGGCCATTGGCACTTGAACCTTGATCACGGTGGAAGTGCCGCGGGTTTCCATCCCACCGATTCGTCCTCGCCGGCTGTTCAGGTCACCCATTAAGTCGCCCGCGAAGTCGCTGGGCGCGCGAACCTCCACATCCATCACGGGCTCGAGAATGGTCGGCCTTGCCCTCGACATGGCGTCTCGGAACGCCAGGCGTCCAGCCATTTTGAAGGACATCTCGTTCGAATCCACGGCGTGATACTGGCCGTCGTACAGAGCGACCTCGAAGTCGACCATGGGGTAACCGGCCAGGTAGCCGTTCGTCCGAGCTTCTTCAATTCCTTTTTCGACGGCGGGGATAAAGCCTCGGGGAATAGAGCCACCAAAGATCTCGTCGACAAACTTGAAGTCTGCACCACGTTCAAGCGGTTTGACTCTGATGCGACAATCGCCGAACTGGCCATGCCCACCGGTCTGCTTCTTGTGTCGACCGTGTGCTTCGGTGGCGGCCGTGACTGTTTCGCGATAGGGAATCCGAGGGAGCTTGAGATTAACCTCGACCCCGAATCGTCGCTTCAGCTTGGCCACGGTCACTTCGATGTGCAACTGACCCTGGCCTGACAGCAGGAGCTGGCCGGTCTGGGCGTCGCGGGCATACCGAATCGTCGGGTCCTCTTCTTCGAGCCGTTGCAGCGATCCGCTGATCTTCTCTTCGTCGCCGCGGCTCTTGGGTTCGATGGCGTACGACAGGACCGGCTCGGCAAACTGTATCGGCGCAAAGGCGTGTGCGGAGTCCTTGGGCGCAAGCGTGTCGGCTGTCTGTGTTTCTTTCAGCTTGGCAACCGCCCCAAGGTCACCGCTGGTGATGCGCTCGACCGTGGTCTGGTTCTTTCCCTGCAGGATCGCTAAACTCCCCAGACGCTCACTGGATTCCCTGGCCAGGTTGTAGACCGTGGTATCCGATCGGAGCGAACCTGAGGCGACGCGAAACAGGCTAATTCGACCGGCGAACGGATCGGCGATGGTCTTCCAGACGAACGCCGTTGCCGGCGCTCCGTCGCCGCTGTCGTAGGACACGGCGTCACCGGTTTCGCGGTCCACGGCCGCGAGCGGATGGTCGGTGGGCGACGGGACATACGTCCGGATCGCATCGAGCAACGGCTGGACCCCAACGTTTGCCGCGGCCGACGAGCACACAAGAGGAAAGATGCGTCGATTGGCGACGGCGCCCCTAAGCCCCTGTTCTAGCTCGGCCTGCGTCAGCGTGCCGGCTTCGAAGAACTGTTCCATCAGGGCGTCGTCGGTTTCGGCAACCATCTCGATCAGAGCCTCCCTCGCGCTGTTGGCCGCATCCGCCATCTCTGCGGGAATGTCCCGCTCGGATGGTGTGCCGCTGCCATCCGTGGCGAAGCTCACCGCCTTCATGGCGACCAGGTCGACCAGGCCAGAGAACGCCCTCTCTTCGCCGATCGGGAGCTGAATAGGGACGACGTCTCGGCCGAAGGCCTCGCGGAGGGACGCGAGCGACCGGTCGAGGCTGGCTCGCTCGCGGTCGAGCCGGTTGAGCACCACAAGGCGAGGAAGTTCGAGCTCCTCGGAGATGGTCCAGACCTTCTCGGTTTGAACCTCGACACCAGACACGGCATCGACGACGATCACAGCGGCATCGACAACTCGCATGGCTGCCCGGGTGTCGCTCATGAAGTTCGACATTCCCGGGGTGTCGATCAGGTTGATCTTGACCTTGTCCCATTCGGCATGCGCGACGCTGGACGCCAAGGTGTGTTTGCGCTCGATCTCCTCATCGTCAAAATCTGTGACCGTCGTGCCGTCATCAACCGTACCCAGACGGTTGACCGCTCCGGCATCGAATAGCATGGCCGACGCGAGCTGCGTCTTGCCAGAGCCGCTGTGGCCAACCAGCGCGATGTTGCGGATGTGTGGCCCAGCAGGCACCTTCATTAATGGACTCCCTTCTGATGAGCGAGCGTCTGATCCTAGTCGACCGCGAGTGCCGACTCAAGCCCTGGCGTGGCGACATTCGTCACGCCGTGCGGCTACTCCCACCGGAGGGCTTTAATTGGGTCTAGACCGGAGGCACGGATGGCAGGGAAAAGGCCAAAAACGATGCCGATCGAGGTGGAGAAGCCGAGGCCGATGGCAAAGGACCACCAGGGCAGGGAAATGGGAAAGCCAGTGGCGAAGTTGACTGCGACACCGACGCTGCTCCCCAGCGCGACACCCAAGACGCCCCCCACTGCGGTCAAAAAGATCGCTTCGAACAGGAACTGCCACAGGATCTCTCGTCGTCGCGCGCCGAGCACGCGTCGGATGCCGATTTCTCTCGTACGCTCTTTGACGGAGATCGTCATGATAGCCATGATACCGATTCCACCGACCATCAATGCCACCGATGAAATCGCGACCAGCGCCAGGTAGATCGTCCGGCTGATCTGATCCCACAGTCTGAGCACCGCCTGCTGGGTCATCAAATCGAAATCGTTCGGTTCGTCAAGTCTGAGACCATGGCGAATTCGCATGACGCTCTCGACGTCTCGCATCGCGGTGTCGAGGGTGACATCCTCGCCGGGGGCGGCTGCGATGGCCACGCTCTGGAGCTGGCCGCGGCGAGCCCGCGTCACATGGATACCGAACTGCTTCTGGTAGGTGGTGTGTGGAACGACCGCGAGGTCGTCCTGTCCGACGTTGAGGCCTCCGGGGCTCGGGCGTGGTCCGAGGACGCCGATGACGGTGTAACGCTGGGTGCCGAGACGGACCGTCCGTCCAATCGGGTCGATATTCGGGAAGAGGCCCTGCACGGCGGTCTGGCCGATCACGATCACCCTGCGCCGATGTATCAGTTCGCTCTGCGTAAAGAAGCGTCCCATCTCCACATCGATGTGAAACATGTCGGCGTAGTTCTCTGTGGAGCCCAGGATCTTGAGCGGCGGGGTCCGCTGACCGTCGAAATAGAGGCGGGACCGCGTCGGTGGTCCGCCTTCTCCAAGTATCAGGTTGACACGGGCGATCGACGGCGCCTGTCGCTCGATGGCATCGGCATCCTCAGGTGTGAGGCTCGGTCGTCGTAGCAATTCGGCGAGATCCGCTCCAGCCGCCAGACTGATGCCTGAGAACTGGGTGACGAAAATCGTGTCGGGTCCGATCTCACGGATGCTCTCGCGTAACGATTCATCGAAGCCTTTAATGATGACCGTCATGCCGACGATGGAGGTGATGCCGATAAGAATGCCGAGGATCGTCAAAGCGGAGCGGAGTTTCTGCGTCCGGACCGTGTCGAACGCCATCGAAATAATCTCTCAAATCGGTCTGCTCGGCATGATGGTTCGTCCCGTTACGATACCCGGCCGAGTGCGTCAATTGGGTCAAGCGAAGCCGCCTTCGCAGCAGGGTATATTCCGAAGAAGAGACCGACGACCGCGGTCAATGTGATGGCCAGGGCAATCGACCAGCCGTGCACGGAAGCCGGAATGGGTGCGAGCCGGTCGATCATATTTGCCGCCCCAGCGCCGAGCGCCGTTCCGAACAGGCCGCCCAGCAGCGACAGCGCCACCGACTCTGAGAGCACCTGCGACATGACATCTCGTCGGCGAGCTCCCAGAGCCTTCCGGAGGCCAATCTCGCGTGTTCGCTCGGAGACCGCCATCAGCATGATGTTCATGATCACGATACCGGCGACGACGAGGGCCAAACCCACGATTCCCACCAAGACCGCAAAAATTCCATCCGTCGCCTGCCTGTAGAGGTCGAGAGTAGTGTCGGAAGTGAATAATCCAAAGTTGTTGTCCTCCTTGGCCCGGAGGCGTCGCTCAATCCGGAGTGCGACGATCGCCTCGTCCATCGCGTGCTCGATCGTGTCCGGGTCGGTCGGTCTGACCATAATAGACAACCCTGCACGGCTCCCGAACAGTCGCTGATACGCGCCAAGAGGGATCACCGCGAATTCATCGAGAGACTGTCCGAACATCGACCCCTTCTTGGCACTGACGCCGACGACCCTGAAGTGCGCGCCCTGGATGGTGATCGTGCGCTCAAGAGGGTCAACCCCGTCGAATAACCGGTCTGCCGTTGACCACCCGAGTAGCGCCACATTGCGGCGCCGTTGGACTTCGCTGCGGGTCGGGAGCCTGCCGTGCTCGGCATCGAATTCCGGGAATCGAGCCAGATCTTCGGTGACGCCTCTAACCCTCACGCTCTCCAGTAAATGCTCGTTGTATCGGATTTCGCCGCGCCGGGTGCCCTGGGCCATTACGGCCGAGAACGTGTCTGACGACCTTTGGAGGGCGTCGAAATCATCGAGTGTGATCCGAGGGTTGCGTCGGGCACGTTTCTCGTCGTCCGCGCCGAGGACGATGCCCACGCGTTCGACGAGGAACGTGTCGGCGCCCACCTCGGTCAGGATGATGTTCGTCACCTCATCTGTGATGCCTTGAATCAACGAGACCAGGGTAACGATTGACCCAACCGCGACCACATTCCCCAGAATCGTCAGGAAGGAGCGAAGTTTATTGACCCAGATCGCGCTAAGCGCAACCCGGATCATTTCACCGATCAGACGACCGTTCATTGAGTCGGACGGGGTCTCCGTCGTCGAGGGACCGGACGACGTTGAAGGGGCCGGTCACGACCAAGTCTTCCGCGACGAGCCCCGCTGTGGCCTCGAAGTAGCGCTCGCCCGCGATACCGGTCTCCACTGGCGTAAACCGCACCGTATCATCCAAGATGACGAAGACGCCTTCGATTTCCTCTGCGTGACCGGCGGGATCGGCTGGTATGGCCGCGGAGGCAGACGGCGTGTCACCCGGATCGTCGTCGTCGCGCCTCTGTCTGACGATCTTTCCTTCCGCGTCAACCATCATCTCTCGGACAGTCGTAGCCTGGATCGGGACGGCGATCACATCCGTTCGCACGGCCGTTGTGATGTCGGCGGTGCACGTGAACCCTGGTCTGACCTCAGGGATGACCTCGTCAAGCGTCACAATGACCTTGAAGTTCGTGGCCTGTGATACGTTCTGAGCAGCGGGTTGAATCGGACTGTTGCCGATTTCCGTGACTCGCCCTCGATAGGTGTGGTTCGGCAGCGCGTCGATCTCGATCTGGGTCTCTTGGCCCAGGCGGACATCTGGGATATCAGTTTCATCGACTTCGAGCTCGGCTTCGAGGATGGCAAAGTCGGCAATCGTCAACAACACGGTACCGGGGTTGTTCATCGTCCCAATGACAACCGTTTCACCCTCCTCGATGTTGCGACCGGGTGACGATGCCGTCCATAGGGGCGACGATCGTCACCTGGGAGAGGTCGTAACGAGCACTGTGAAGCATGGCCCGCTCCTGCCTGACACGTTGCTGCGCGGTCGCGACGTCTACTTTGCTGGCTTTGAGTTCTGTTTCGCGCAGCGACACCTCCGAGAGGGCCTGGTCATAGGCTTCGCGAGAGATCAGTCGGAGATCCCAGAGTTCTCGTTGCCGCTCGAGATGGTCGCGCGCAAGTTGGAGATTAACCTCTGCGGTCGCGACCGAGACGTTCGCTTGGTTCTGGGCTGACGCGGATGCGTCGAGGGAGGCCTCGCTCCGGTAGACCGCCGACTGCCGCGACTCAGGATCGATCTGAAGCAGGAACTGCCCGGCCGCGACACGGTCGCCTTCATTGACCGACAGCCGGGTGACCCGACCCATCACACTCGCGCTGATGTCCACCGAGACCTGAGGCTGAATCGTGCCCGATGCTGACACGACAGCCTCGAGATCCCTCCGCTGAATTGGCTCGACGTCGACCTCTGGCACGTCCGAGCGTCGGAAGTACTGGTTGCCGAAGTACGCACCGACCCCAGCGACGGTGATGATCCCTACAATGAGTGCTCTTCGCGAGCCTTTACTCACGGCACACACGCTGTCCCTTCAGACGTCAGACCTCTCTGGTGGACACGCCGCAGACAGAACGCGTATCGGGTCAGCGCCGACCCCACGGTGTCCAAGCCACCCGATGTTGCCGGTGTGACAGGTGCCAATTTTACCTTGGTTCTTCTATCTCGTTGCTCTGCCACACGTTGTTCCTGGGTTCACGGGTTGCTTGACAGCGTGCCTCCGGTTGACTAGCATCCGTTCCGCTCGCTCGCTGGAATACCGCGTATCAGACTTTGTGAATCGCCTACTTCGGAGCACACCTTGGTTGGTTTCGTTCCCGCAGAATTGTTTTTTACAAAAGGCGTCGGTAAACATCGCGAGAAGCTGACCTCCTTCGAGCTGGCGCTCCGAGCGGCGGGTATTGCTGCGTGCAATCTTGTTCGTGTCTCCAGTATTTTTCCGCCAGGCTGCCGGATTCTGTCGCGTCGGGTGGGGATGCGGCGACTCAAGCCCGGTCAGGTGACGTTCGTTGTCATGTCCGAGACCGCAACCCGCGAGCCCCATCGGCTGGTTGCCGCGACGGTGGGCGTCGCGATCCCTCGTGACAAAGAGCTGTTCGGGTATCTCTCCGAGCACCATAGCTTCGGTGAAAACGAGAAGACCGCGGGCGACTACGCCGAAGACCTGGCAGCCGAGATGCTCGCAACTACACTGGGCCTCGACTTCGATCCCGACAAGAGCTGGGACGAAAAACGCGAGGTCTATAGGATGTCGAACAAGATCGTCCGGACCCAGAATGTGACCCAGACGGCCGTAGGAAGCAAGGAAGGGTTCTGGACGACCGTGATCGCTGCAGCGGTGATCGTCGGCTAGTGAGCTGAGTTCACCACACACGTTGTCACCGTAGACCCTGGCAGTCTCCGCGTCCAGTTACCTGTTGAGCCCGTGCGCACAATCTTCATCTTCGTCTGTGGCCTCATACTTCTAGCCGGGTCCGCGTCGGCCCAGGTGTTCGAATCGGTCGGGACGCGGGCGATGGGAATGGGTGGGGCCTTCGTGGCTGTTGCGGACGATGCAACCGCTGTGTACTGGAATCCCGCAGGCCTGACGACGGGAGCCTTCTTCAGTCTTTTGGCCGACCAGACCACTACTCGCACCCGTCCTGACCCCACTCGATTGGACGGCCCAGGTACCGATCGGGAGAGCATCTTCGTCGGCCTCTCGACAAATACTACGGCACTATCGTATTACCGCCTACGTATCAACCAGATAGAAAGACCATCCCACCCTGCTCCCATCGATCCCGCCCGAAAAGATCAATGGGGAGAAGCGACTGTCCGATCAGTCGTCACACACAACGTGGCTCTGACTGGCGCCTCGCTGCTATACCCGGGTGTCAGCGTTGGCTCGACGGTCCGCTATGTCAGTGGCTCCTACGGTATCGGTGCTGGCAATCAGGGGTCGACGACCGATGTGTGGCTGCGTGAGTCTGGGGATCTTGAACGGCGGAACCAGCACAGGGTCGATATGGATGTCGGCCTCAAAGTCGGAGGAGAGAGGCTTCAGGTCGGGCTCGTGGCCCGGAACTTGCTCAAACCTGAGCTTGATGCCCCTGACGGGAGCAGCGTTCGTCTGGGTCGTCTGATCCGGGCTGGGCTGGCGGTTCGTCCGGTCGGTCCGTTGCTGGTGGCGGCAGATATCGATCTCAGCGAGTTTTCGACCGTTAACGGTGACCGTCGAAACGTCGCGATCGGCGCAGAGCAGTGGTTTGGCACGTGGCTCTGTGTTCGAGGTGGCGCTCGTATCAACCTGGAAGGCGGGGACGACGATGCTGGAATCGTTGGGGCCTTCGGGCTCAGTGTGTTGCTGACCTCGGGTCTGTATGTCGACGGGCAGTTGACGCGTGGTCGCGGCGATGTCGAGCAAGGCTGGAGTATCGCTGGTCGGGTCGGATTCTGAATCGGAGTCCGATCGACGCCGCGTCCCCCACGCACGCTGAGGTGGAACTGTCGTCGCTGGCCATACTGGCCGGACGACGAAGAGAGGGTGATGCCGGTTCAAATCAGAGAAATGTGACCTGGCCTCATGGTTGTGCCAGTTTCATGAGAGAGCTGGACTCGTTTCTACGCTCCCAAACGTAGCCGGCATGGTCGCGTCCGGTGCGTGGTGGCGATACGCGGGCTGCTGGCGAATGCACGAGCCATCCGTGAGCCACAGCCGGCCCCGTTGCGGCTGTGGCTTCGGCACTTTCAGCCCTTGGCCCTTGCATCGCCATAACCGCTCCACGCGCTTATGATTCACGGGCCACCCTTCCCTACGCAAGAGCCCGGTGATGTGCCGATAGCCATATCGCCCATACCTCGCCGCCAACGCGATCATCCGACCCACCAGGCGCGGCTCGTCCGTCGGCGCCACACCCTAATACCGATGGGACGACCGCGCGTGGCCGATCACGCGACACACTCGCCTCTCCGGCACGCGCAACTGGCGGCGGACATGTGCCACTGCCTGCCGGCGTCGGGACGGGCTCAGAAGTTTACAGAGGTCACCTCGTTGAGAATCGCATGGTCTACCACCAGCTTCTTTAGCTGGGTATTCTTTCGCTCGAGGGCCTTCAGCCGCTTGGCCTGGTCGAGACGCAAGCCGCCGTATGCCTTCCGCCACCGATAGTACGTCTGCTGGCTGATCCCGAGTGTCTTACAGACTTGCGGCGTCCGCGGGCCTCGGCCCAGCTCCACTCCCGCCTGCCGAGGCTTCGTGATGATCTGTTCCGTCGTATACCGCTTCCTGAATCTCCTGCTTGCTGCGCCCGAATTCTAACGCTCGGGCTGGTTCAGTTTTAGGGGGCAAGGTCAGCCTGGCCTGGGTCAGACGAGGTCGGTGAGTGGCCAACGACCCCAGGTTGCCTCGACGACGCCCTCGCGGGGTCAGACCGTCACCGCAACGGGCGGGGACACACTTGCAGAGACTGGCTTCGACTTGGGACAGCACATCGACCGACGGTTCATTTCCGGGGCGTTGGAGAAGACCGGTGGGAAGAAATCGAAGGCTGCCGAACTCCTGCAGTATGAGCTTTCGGTCGTTTCATTACTACATGAAGAAGTACGATCTTGACTAATCACCTAAATCGTCACTAGCTGTCAGTTAAGTGACAATCGACGTCAGTGCCGCTGATTGATATGCATCTTGATTCAGCTCTGGCCATGTGTTCATGTAAACTTATGTTTAGCAACTAATTACGAGCACCGTCCAACTATCACGCCTCTGGCGCGTTGGTTGCCCATAGACTCCTCAAGGAGACCGAGCCATGAGGACAACGAACAATACACACGGATTCACGCTTATTGAGCTCTTGATTGTGGTCGCTATCATCGGGATCATCGCAGCGATCGCAGTTCCAGGCCTACTCCGGGCTCGGATGGCGGGTAATGAAGCCTCAGCGATCGGGTCGCTGAGAGCCGTCAACAGCGCGCAGTCGATCTATGCGGCGAGCTGCGGAACTGGATTCTACGCACCGAGTCTCGCCAACCTAGCCAAGCCGCCCACCCGCGGTAGTGACGGGTTCATCGGCCCAGACCTCGGGACCGATCCGTCGCTCAAGAGCAGTTACAGCATAGCGCTGACCGGCGGAGCTGCGGCGGCAGGCGCGCCGGCATCGTGCAACGGTGCCGCTGCCGGCTCGGTCGTGTCGACTTACTTTGTTGGCGCCGATCCTACGGCTGGCAGTGGTGCACGTTTTTTCGGAACGAACCAGGGTGGTACGATATTTCAGTCGAACCGAGCAGTCCGCGTCACGCAGTCGGGAGCTCCAAACGGGGCCGCCCCGATCCAGTAGGACGCCGTCGGGACGTTTGGTGTCGCTATCGACGGGATTCCCAGAGTCGATATCCCGTTTTCTGTTTGTGTTCCCAGGTGTGCGAACCATCTGGGTAGCATTGACAGAGCCCAGGAGCGACTGCAGCCTCGGCAACGACCGCCCGGAGCGGGAAGCATGACTGCACCTCTTCGACGACTTATCACGCTGCTGGCCGTGGCCGGACTGATTGCCGCGGTGAGCTCCAGCTATATGCATCTGCAGCTGGTGGGTGACCCCGCCTATACGAGCTTCTGCGACATCAGTGAGACGGTGAACTGCACGGAGCTCTACCAGAGTCGGTATGGCAGCGTGATGGGTATGCCGGTGGCGCTTGGCGGTGTCGTTTGGTTCGGTGTTGTGCTGCTCTTGGCCCTCGCCGAGGCCAGAGGCCCGGCCCGCTCACGGGAAAATATCAACTCGTACCTGCTCGTCTGGTCGACGGTCGGACTGTCCGTCGTGATGTATATGGCGTACGCGTCGTTCTTTGTGCTGGGGACATTCTGTATTCTGTGCGGGGTTGTCTACGTCGCTGTCGCTGGGATCTTCCTGATGACCGGTTCCGTGTCGGCCACGCCGCTTCGACAGCTTCCTTTAGCGCTTGTCCATGATCTGGGATTCCTCGTTCGGCGACCGGTCGGACTTCTCGTAACGGTGGCCTTCGTGGCTGGCACTGTGGTCGCCGCCGCCTGGTTTCCTGAGCCTGGACCGTTAACCTCGCTCGCAGAGCCGTCAGCGGCCCCGGATGACACCCAGAAGGCGGCCGAACAGCGGTCCGAGTTCGAACGATTCTGGAACGCCCAGCCTCGCGCTGACTCTCGTCTGATCAATGTCGACACGCCCGTCGTCGTCGTCAAATTCAACGACTATCAGTGTCCGGCCTGCGCACAGACCCATTTGTTATACGACCCGATCTTTACGAAGTACGAGTCCAGTCATCCTGGGAGCGTGCGTCTCATGACGCGCGACTTTCCTCTCGACCCTGATTGCAACAACTCGTCACCGAGCGGACCGCACCGTGCGGCCTGTGACGCAGCCGTCGCGGTTCGGCTCGCACGGCAGCTTGCCGACGCGGAAGGCCGGCGCATGGAGGAGTGGCTGTACACGAATCAACAAATTTTGGACCGAGACACGATTACAGCCTCATTGTCGGAGATCGCCGGAATCGACGCGGGTGAGTTCGAGATGCGACGGGCTAGCGTGATCGACGAGATCCGGGCCGACATCGCGATTGGTGTGGCTCTTCCCGTCGACGCGACGCCGACCTTCGTCATCAACGGCGTCATTCTCAAGGGTGGGTTGGCTCCGCAGTTCTTTGACCAGGCCATTGCCCTCGAGCTCAAGCGCGCCGGCGTTGCGCCATAGCGGGTCTCGAAAGACGATGCATGCCGTTCGCCTGCGGGAACTGACCAAGGACTTCCGTGTCGGGTTTTGGCGCCCACGTCCGAGGCGCGCGATTGACGAGGTGACCCTGGACGTGGCTTCCGGTGAGATCCTGGGCTACCTCGGTCCCAACGGGTCTGGAAAGACCACCACGATGAAGCTCTTGATGCAGCTCATCTATCCGACATCAGGGAGCGCCGAAATTCTTGGTCGCCCGGTCGGAGACATCGATGTCCGCCGGCGTCTCGGTTTTCTTCCTGAGAGTCCGTACTTCTACGACAATCTAACGGCCCAGGAGTTACTTCGGTACTATGCCAGGCTGTTTGGCTACGACCGGCACGAGGCGGAACGGCGAGCGGATTCGTTGTTGGATCGGGTGGGCATCGGGGATGAACGCAGACTGCATCTACGGAAGTACTCGAAGGGGATGCTGCAGCGTGTCGGCATTGCCCAGGCCCTGGTCAACGACCCCGAGGTGGTGTTTCTAGACGAGCCGATGGAAGGGCTTGATCCCCTTGGGCGTCGTGACATTCGTCACCTGCTCCTGTCGCTGCGTGACGAGGGTCGCACCCTTTTCTTCAGCTCTCACATTCTGAGTGACGCCGAAGCGATCTGCAGCCGGGTTGCGATTCTATCTCACGGTCGGCTCATTGCCTCGGGAAGGCTCTCGGAACTGGGCTTGAGAGTTCGCGGTTGGGAGCTGGCGGTGACCGGTATCGCTGAGAACCAGGTCAGCAGACTGGTACCGGCCGCAGACAGCATCAGATACATAGCTGACGGCCGGCACGTTATTGAACTTCCCGCTGAGTGCACGCCCGAGGCCGTCATTGCGACGCTCGTCGGGAGCGGCGCCCGGATTCTCTCTCTCAACCCTCACCACGAAACGCTCGAAGAGTTCTTCGTCGACCAAGTCACGCGGCAGCGAGAACAGGATGGGGGCCGACGGGCGTCCGTCTGATCTCCGACACCAGTATGTCAGCAGTGAAAGCGATCGCTGTTCACGTGTTCCGGGAATCGGTACGTGACAGGGTTTTCTACAACCTCGTCCTGTTTGCGTTTTTCATGATTTCGGCGTCATATTCCGTGGGGCTGCTCAGTGCGGGCCAGGAGGTCAAGATCATCAAGGATCTCGGTCTGGGGGCGACCTCCGCTTTCGGACTGTTCATCGCCGTGTTTCTTGGAATCGGACTCGTATCCAAGGAGGTCGAGCGACGCAGTCTCTATACCATCCTCTCGAAACCAGTTCATCGTCATGAGGTCGTTCTTGGGAAGTATGTCGGTTTGGTGCTCACTCTGGCCGTCAACCTGGCCGTCATGGTCGTTGCGGTGTACGGCGTGCTCGGATACATATCCGTGACCGAGAGCGAGGAATTCAAGCGCGGGTGGGAGGCGCCGGCCGTCGATCCTGCGATGCTCACGGCGTTCTTCCTGATCTTTGTCCAGTTGATGCTCGTCACGGTAATTGCCCTCTTTTTTTCGACCTTCTCGAGTTCGATCGTGGCCGCAGGGCTCACGTTCGGGCTGTATATCGTGGGGCACTTCAACGCTGAGCTGCGCGCACTGCAAGATGTCGTCGACGCTCCGATCGCAGGGTTCGTGGCGACGGCGCTGTCGTATGTGTTACCGGATCTGGCCGCCTTTGATGTGTCGGCCGACGTGGTGCACGCTCAACCGGTGACGGTGGGCTATGTTCTGCTCACGGTCGCGTATGCGTTCGTCTATATCGGCGCACTGTTGGTGGCGGCGATGGCAGTCTTTTCCAGGCGGGATTTCACGTGATCGCCAGACCGTCGGAATGGACCGGCCGGTGGGTGCGTCGGTCCGGAGCAGCGACCGCCGTGGTTGCCTCGCTGCTGTTGCTCTCGGTCGTGCTGCAACTGCTCAACGGGCGGGACACACCGACGACGCCACAGACCGAGCAGCTGTATCTGCGATCGGCCGCCACGCTCGACCGGATGGCGCTGTCGTTCGATTCCGTGGTGGCTGATGTGTACTGGATCCGCGCGCTGCAGCACTTTGGCAGGACTCGGCGCTCCGAGCGAACCGAGAAGAGCTACGACCTGTTGTATCCACTGCTGGATATCGCGACCACCCTCGATCCGAGGTTCAATGTCGCGTACCGTTTCGGAGCCATTTTCTTGACCGAGCCTTTCCCCGATGGTCCTGGCCGACCGGATCAGGCCGTGGCGTTGCTCCATAAGGCCACGTTTCATATGCCCGAACGGTGGGAGTATCTGATGGACACGGGCTTTGTCTACTACTGGTCCTTGCACGACTACGTAGAGGCTGCCCGGTGGTTTCGGCGAGCTGGTGCAATCCCAGGGTCGCCGTCGTGGCTACAGTCGCTCGCTGCGACCACATTGGCCATAGGCGGGAACCGACTTGACTCGCGTGCCCTGTGGCAGCAGATCCACGAAACGGCCACAGACGAGTGGCTTCAAAATGAATCACTGCGACGACTGATGCAGCTCGATGCCCTCGACGATATCGATGGTCTCCTGATGGAATGCGAGCGGTTCTCGTCGATCTCCGGGAGCTGGCCAGATGACTGGTCAACCCTTGTGGAGGCTGCGCACCTTCCCGCGACGCCGCTCGACCCGCTTGGTCACGCGTACCTCCTACACCCTTCGACGCGGACGGTCGGGGTGTCACCGGAATCTCCTTTGTTGCCGTTGCCGACCGAGCCGCCTCGCGTAGCGACCCCGTGATGACGTGATGACATGACAGACCCGGTCTCGATCCTGATCCTATCGGTGCTCGGCTTTGCTGTCGGTAGCTTCCTCAACGTCTGCATCGTGCGCCTTCCACTTGGCCAGTCGGTCGTGACTCCCGCGTCCCATTGCCAGAGGTGTGGTCAGGGTCTCCGGTGGCGTGACAATGTTCCGGTATTCAGCTGGGTGCTCCTCCACGGTCGGTGCTATGCCTGTCGTGCACCGGTTTCACCCGTCTATCCGATCGTCGAGCTCGTGACTCCACTGGTGTTTCTCGTGCAGTATTCGCAAGTAGGGTGGAGTGCGCTCCTCGTGGTTCGTCTCGTCTTTAGCGGTGCGATGGTAGTGTTGTTTGTCATCGATCTGCGGCACCGAATCCTTCCAAACCTTATCACCGTGCCTGGGATCGGTGTGGGTCTGGCCGCGGCACTCGTGGTAGAACCGGGATGGCGAGCGGCGGGGCTCGGGGTGTTGATCGGCGGTGGTGGGCTTCTGCTCATCGCCGAGGCCTACTATCGGATACGTCACGAAGAAGGCCTCGGCATGGGAGACGTCAAGATGCTGGCGATGATCGGAGCGTTCTTGGGCTGGCAACAGATGCTCGTCACGCTGTTGCTGGCGTCTTTGCTGGGATCGGTCGTGGGGATCGGGATGATCGTGCTGGGTCTTGGCGACCGCAAGCACGCGTTGCCGCTTGGGTCGTTTTTGGCACTAGCAGCCGTTGTCACCACAGCCACGGGTGCGCCGATTGTCCAGTGGTACAGGGGGTTCTACTAGAGTCTTTGCAGCGCCTGTGTTGACGCCAGGCCGCACCCCTTGAGATGCAGCCTAATTTCTTGTTGCTCGTCTTCATCTTCGTTCTGGGAGCCCTCGGTGCGGTGCTTCTCTTGGCGATGGTTCGGCTCGGCGTGACGACACGACGTGCGGGTCGTAATCTCAATGAGCGCGGTGACGACTCCGCGCTCGTGACCGTTGCTCTCGCCGAGGCGGTCACGAGTTTTCGTGAGCAGGAACGGGCCACCCATGCACGTGCAGCTTCGTCAGAGCGGTTGAGCGAGCAGATTACCGCGAGTCTCTCCTCGAGACTGCTGGTCGTGGCGGTGACCGGAGAGGTCAGTATCCTCAACCTGGTCGGGAGACGGCTTCTCGGGTTATCGACACCGGCGGAAGGTCTGATCCTGCGTGACGCCGCTGGAGCCTCAGTCAGACTGCTTACCGACGTTGTCGACGAGTGCCTCGCGGGGCAACGTCCGAGAGCTCCAGAACTACATCGAGCGCGCGGTCATTCTGTGCGAGACCCGCGAGATTTAACCTCGGCACCTGAACCTCTTTTCTGATACCCGCTGGAGTGGTCGTGAGACTCAGGACCCATGGGACCCGCTCAACCTGTCGGGCACCCTGGAGGAAGCGTCGGCCCGGATCCATGCCGACTTCGAACGCCAGAAGCTTATCCTGGTGCTTCGTGAGGTCAAAGGCGACCGAGACCTGGCCGCCGCCCACCTCAAGATCAGCCCCAGCGATCTCGTTACTAAATTAAAGCAGTACCACCTCGACGAGTGACGTGGCTGTGGTCCGGCCGGGTTCACCCCTGCCGCCGAATCCCGATGCTGGCGAGGGCACCAACGATCTCCTGGTCGGCGACGTTGGAGACGATTTCGGTCTTGCCGAGAGTGGTCGGTAGGACCATGTGTAGACGCCCGCGCAGCACCTTCTTGTCTCGGCGCATGGCCTCCATGATCGGTACGACGGACAGATCGCTCACCGACGGAAGCGGCCCGAGATCAGCAATCAGCGTCGCGAGGGCGGCGCAGTCAGATTCAGGAAACATACGTCGTGCGACGGCGATATGGGCCGCCGCAAGCATGCCATACCCAACCGCCTCCCCATGTCGAAGCCGCCGATAGCGCGTCACGGTCTCGATCGCATGCCCGACCGTGTGACCGAAATTGAGAGTGCGGCGCAAACCCTGCTCACGCTCGTCCTCAGAAACAACGGTGGCTTTGATCTGGCACGACGCGGCGATGATGGGAATGAGCGCGGCCGGCTTCTGCGCGAAGATCGCCGTCAGATTGGTGCGCACACGTTCGAACAGGTCCCGGCTGGCAATGACACCGTACTTGACCACCTCGTACAGGCCCGCCCTGAACTCGCGGCGGGGCAGTGTCTCGAGGAGTCGGGGGTCTGCCACGACGACGATCGGCTGGTGAAACGCCCCGATCAGATTTTTTCCGAGTGCGTGGTTGACGCCGACCTTCCCCCCGATCACACTGTCAACTTGGGCGAGCAGCGTCGTCGGCACGTGGGCCAGCTGGACACCTCGCAGGAATGTCGAGGCAGCAAAGCCGACCATATCACCGATCACGCCCCCGCCCACGGCCACGATGGTGACGCTTCGGTCGGCGCCGGCCCGGATCAATGGCTCGTACAAGCGCGCCGCGGTCTGGAGCGTTTTCGACCGTTCGCCGTCGGGAATGAGGATGGTCTCGGCACCTGGGAGCGCCGTCTGGATGACGTCTCCATGGAGTTTCCAGATTGGCGGGCTCGAGACGATAAAATGCTGCCCGGTGCCTCCGGCCTCCTTGACCAGCTTGCCGAGACGACGGACGGTACCGGTGCCCACGTGGACCCGGTATGTGCGAGAGGCTGTCTGGACGTCGATCTGAATACTGCGGCTCATAGCGTGAACCAGTACTCCGATGGGCTGGTAGGATACAGCAAACACCGGCCGCGTGGGTCGTGAGAGTGGAGCGTGCGTGAGCGACGTCGAGAGCGATTTTCTCATCATCGGTAGTGGTATCGCAGCGCTGAGGGCTGCGATCGAGCTGGCCGAGGCTGGTGAGGTGCTGGTCCTGACAAAGGCCAGTTCCAGAGAGGGCAGCACGCTCTACGCGCAGGGTGGGATTGCGGCGGCCATCGGGGATGGAGATTCCCCGGAGCGTCACGCGATTGATACCTTGGCGGCAGGCGATGGCCTGTGCCGGGACGATGCCGTGCATCTTCTTACCCAGGAGGGACCCTCCTTTGTTCGTGAGTTGATCGACTGGGGTGCTCGGTTTGACCGGACCGACAACGGGAGCTTCTCGCTGGCCCAGGAAGGCGCCCACGAGGTTCGGCGGGTGTTGCACGCGCATGATGCGACGGGACGAGAAATCTGTCGCGTCTTGTGGGAGCAGATCAGCCGCCATGCCCGCATTCGTGTGATCGAGCACGCCCTCGTGCTCGATGTCGTGCTAGTCGATGGGCGGTGCGTGGCCGCGAGGTTTTCGGACCCGGTCGGTCGGGTGTCGGTGGCGCGCGCGCCGGCGACATTGCTGGCAACCGGAGGCGCCGGCCAGTTGTATCGGGAGACCACCAATCCGCCGGTCGCTACCGGCGACGGCGTGGCGATCGCCTATCGCGCCGGTGCACGGGTCATCGACCTCGAGTTTGTCCAGTTTCATCCCACTGCGGTGTCCGTCGCTGGCCACCCGCGGTTCCTGTTATCGGAGGCGCTCCGTGGTGAGGGTGCCCGATTGATCAACGAGTCCGGAGAGGCGTTCATGTCGTCGATTGATCCCGCCGGTGATCTTGCGCCGCGCGATCGGGTGGCTCGCGGCGTTGCCTGCGAGATCGAGAGAACGGGTCAGCCGGTCTACCTGTCGCTCGATTCTCTGTCGAGGGATTTCGTCGAACGACGGTTTCCGTCGCTTGCCGGAGCCTGTCGCTCGATTGGGCTCGACCTGGCCAGCGATCGGATCCCAGTGGGACCGGCTGCGCACTATGTCATGGGTGGTGTGGAGACTGACCTGGACGGACGAACATCGGTGCCGGGCCTTTTTGCCGCCGGGGAAGTGGCCTGTACGGGGGCTCATGGCGCGAACCGCCTAGCGAGTAATTCACTGCTCGAGGGACTCGTATTTGGTGCCGTTTCCGGTCGTGCGATGCGGCACACAGATCGAGTGCTATCTCGTGCATCGACTCTGCCCACCGTCACGGCCCATGGGCCGGATCCAAAGGCTCGGGAGGCGTTACCGACCGCAGCGGAGGTGCGCGACCTGATGTGGCGACAGGTTGGGCTGTTCAGGGACCGCGACGGCCTCTCCAAAGCCGTCACGATGCTTAATCGCTGGGCCACGGCTTTCCCCGATCGTTTTCGTGACGAGGAGACGTGGCGAATCGTCAGTCTCATCACGACGGGGCGACTGGTGGCACGAGCTGCACTGCGTCGCGAAGAGAGTCGTGGCACGCACTTCCGTTCCGATTTTCCTGAGCGGAACGATATAGACTGGTCGCGGCACGTTGGAGAGTCGAAGCATGACGCAGATTGCGTCTGAGGATAGGTAGGAATGTCGGCGAAACGGGACGCATTTGTAACTGAGATTACAGCTCGGTCCGAGGATTTTTCCCGGTGGTACACCGATGTCATTCGGCGGGCCGAGCTTGCCGACTACTCGCCCGTCAAAGGCAGCATGGTCATCCGTCCGTACGGCTATGCGATCTGGGAGCTCATGCAGGCATCGCTGGATGCCAGATTGAAGGCGACGGGGCACGTGAACGCCTATTTCCCTCTGTTTATCCCCGAATCACTCCTCCGCAAGGAGGCGGACCATGTCAAGGGGTTCGCCCCGCAGGTGGCCTGGGTCACGCGCGGTGGAGACGAGGAGCTTGAGGAGCGGCTGATTGTTCGCCCAACATCGGAAGCGATCGTCGGAACGATGTACGCGAAGTGGATCAAGTCCTGGCGTGATTTGCCGGTGCTGATCAATCAGTGGGCGAATGTCGTGAGATGGGAGAAAGTGACGCGGCTCTTCCTGCGAACTACCGAGTTCTTGTGGCAGGAAGGACATACAGCCCATGAGACCGAGGCCGAGGCAGAGGCCGAGGCGCTCCGGATGTTGGCGGTCTACAAGGAATTTGTGACGAACGAGCTGGCGATGCCGGTGCTCGACGGTCGCAAGTCGGAGAGTGAGAAATTTGCGGGAGCCCAGCACACGTACTCCATCGAAGCGTTGATGGGTGATGGACGAGCCCTGCAGGTCGGGACGTCCCACATGTTGGGCCAGAACTTCTCAAAGGTCTTCGACATTCGATTCCAGGCCCGCGACAAGTCACTCCAGTACGCTTGGCAGACATCCTGGGGGATGACGACCCGGCTGATCGGCGGCGTGATCATGACCCACGGCGACGATAGTGGTCTGATTCTTCCGCCGCGGGTTGCGCCGCATCAGGTTGTCATCATTCCGATCCCGCGCGGGAACTGGCAGGAGACGGTGTTGCCGAAAGCGCAGGAGATCTCCGACGCACTGACCGCGTCAGGGGTCCGTGTGCGACTAGACGATCGAGACACCTACACCCCTGGATGGAAATACGCCGAGTGGGAGATGCGCGGGGTTCCGCTCCGGCTGGAGATCGGGCCCAGGGACATCGAAAAATCACAGGTGATGCTGGTGCGGCGTGACACACGTGAGAAGCTCCCCACGCCACTCGATGGGCTGGACGCTCGGGTTGAGGAGCTACTGGTCACCATTCAGGCTAACCTGCTCGACCGCGCGCGAGTATTTCGCGAAGACCACACCACACGCACATCGTCTCGCGAGGAATTTGACCGTCTGTTTCAAGAACGCCCTGGGTTCGTGATTGCTCCCTGGTGCGGCGGGCCGGAATGCGAGGCTGCGATCAAGACAGCCACACAGGCGACGATTCGCAACATCGAGCTCGAACCGCCTCCACCATCGGGCCACTGCATAGAGTGTGGTCACTCGGGTCAGACCGACGTCTATTTCGCGAAGTCCTATTGATTGGTCGGTATCGGCCAACCTAAAAAGAAACGAGGCGAGTACCGTCTCGGTACCCGCCTCGTTGGAGTAAGTGATCCGGGTCGGTCAGCTACTGGACCCGAACAACCAGTGCCGCCCGACGATTCAGACGACGGGTCTCTTCTCGAGTATTGTCGTGCTGCGGGCGCTCTTCGCCGTAGCTGATCGTTTACAGTCGTCCGCCGCCAACACTTCGGCTTGCAAGATACTCCTCAACGGAGTTCGCACGCCGTTCTCCGAGAGCCAGGTTGTACTCGGCCGTGCCGATGTTGCAGGTGTGACCTTCAATCTAGATAGACAGGTTGGGGTCGTCCTGGAGGGCCGCCACGACTTCATCAAGAACGCGAGCGGCGCCGGCGCGTAGCGTATAGCGGTTAAAGTCGAAGTGGACGTTCTCGAACACGTACTCTCGTGCCGGGGGCGGTGGCGGCGCGCTGACGTCGATCGTCACCGTGTCAGATTCCGTGCCACCTTGACCATCGTCGACGGTTACCGTGACTGGCACACGCCCCGCTTCGTCGGGTGCCTGCCACGTCCGCGTCGCACGGCTGGCCCTCGCCCTGGAACTCTCTGGCGAGGGCGCTCCATCGATACTCGAGGGCGTCACCGTCCGGATCGCTTGCGTCAGCGCGCAGCTGTGATTGTTCCCCGACCAGGATCTCGCAAGGATCGCACGCGAGTGTGACCCGCGGCGGTCGGTTCTCCGGCGGTGGCGTCTGGGGTGGGGGCGGCGGCGCATATACCCTCACGCCAGGGTCATAACGGATTCTGACCAAGAATCCAAAGCGGTCTCCGGTCTTGGAAGCCCGGCCGACCAACTGTCGGTCATCGTGAATGGCGGCCGCGTTGACACCAGCTCCTATGAAGAAGCCGCTTCGGGTATTCCACTGTAAGCCGAGCGTCAAGTCGACCCGGGTTCTGCAACGGCGACACCAGCGCCGACAGACTGCCGTCTCTACCGACGAGGGGCGTGTCCAAGGTCAGTGAATCGTCGGTCAAGAATTCGCCACTGACCTCGCCGAACAGCATGAAGCTGGATGCAATCTGGATGCCCGCTCCCACTCCCAGCGGACGCTATTTTGGAGGTCAATGCCATCGGGGTCTCCCCGAAAGGCAAAACCTCCGTAGCTTGCAGCCTCCCCGGCTCCCAGGTCCTTGCTGATGATGACGTCGAACGCACCATCCGGTTTCCCGCTGGTGTTCCCGGTGTCCTCGTCCCAGGTCTGGACTTTCATTAGTCCACGTACGGCGAACGCGGCCGGACTGAGATTGGACTCCGATAAAATGTTGATCTTTCCGCCAATCACCAGGTCACCGATCTTGTTGCCGCTGTACTGATCGTTGGCGAAAGGCACCTCAAAGGCTGGCCCGCCGAGCTCTGGATTGGAAGGATCAAAGAGTGGCCGCGCATCTCGGTCAACTCTCGTCAACACCCGAAAAGATCCGAAGAGCTCGAACCGATCAGCAACGCCCACCGCGAATGTGGCTGGGTTGTGCTCGATGTCGGTGACACCCTCCTGGCGGTCGAAGTTTGCGCGCTGCGCGCTCGCCGAGAACTTCCTGCGCGACAGAATCTCTGCGGTCGGGACGAACCACAGCCTAGTGTCGCCGATGGATGTTGCCCCCGCCGGGCGAGTCCTTCCTGGCTCACCATCTTGAGCTGCTATCGGTGCCACTAGAATGGTCATGAGGCACGCCAGTGCGACAGCCCCATCCCGCATCATCTTCATCGAAAGGCATGTCCTCGTCACGAGTACCATCAACAGTCGAAATGTCGGAAACGACATTGGGAAAAGCCAAGACAGGCCAAGGAATAGTCTTTCGAGTGCTATTGGCTCGCACCAGCGCAAGTCAACGAACGGGTCCAAAAACACAGACCGTTTTCTACTGTTGACCGCGTATGTCTACCGTTCGGCTATGGCTGCTCGTCGGTCTTTCGCCCAAAGAGCCACGCAATGCCGATGCTGAGGATGTACAGCAGGATCATCGGGCTCGCCATCAAGGTGAGTGTAACCGGGTCTCCGGTTGGCGTGAGGATCGCCGCAAAAATGAAGATCAACAGGATGGCGTACTTGATGTTTCGAGACAGGAATCCTGGCGTGACGACGCCGACGCGAGCTAGGAAGAAGACCACCGTCGGCATCTGGAACACCATGCCGCACGCGAGCACGAGCTTGACGTACAGAGAGAATGCCGGCTGAATCCGCGGCATGAAATCCATATAGTCCGAGGCAAACCCGGCGAAAAATTGCCAGGCGATCGGGAAGAGAATGAAGTGCGAGAACAGCGCACCGCCCACGAAGAAACCGGTGGCGAGGACCACAAACGGAATCGCGAACCGCTTCTCGTGTACGTAGAGGCCGGGTGCGACGAACAGCCACACCTGCGAAAGCACGACCGGTGTGGCCAGCACGAGTCCCGCAAGGGCCGCAACCTTGATGTAGAGGAAGAACGCCTCGGTCGGCTCGGTATAGACGAGGCGTCCGCCGTCCGGAAGAATCTCCTGTAACGGACGCATGATGAAGTCAAAAATCGGACTGATGAAGGCGAAGCAAATGAGAAAGCCTCCGAGCAACGCGACCGCGGTGACAACCAGTCGCTTCCTGAGTTCGTCCAGATGGTCCAGGAAAGACATTTTCCCTGGGTCGACATCGGATGATGATTCGTCCTGTGGATCTTCGGAGGCGGACGGGTCAGGGAAAGGGACTAACGCCATGAAGGATCGCCCGCGAAGGGAACAGCTGGTGCCCGGTGACGCAATGAGGTGCTAGGTGTTTTCAGAGGTCCGTTCTTGGGGCTTTGGAGTGGCCGGCGGCTCGGGTTCTTTCTCTTCGATCCGGATCTCTTCGTCCAGCGTGCTGCGGAGCTCGTTGGACGCACGCTTAAACTCGGACAAGCTCCGACCCATCGACCGGCCAAGCTCGGGTAGTTTTCTCGGGCCGAAGATGATCAGAGCAATGACGAAGATAATCATCAGCTCAGGCATCCCGATTGAGCCGAACATAGTAGCGCTCCTTGCCTTTCGGCGTCCTCAACCCTCTTCTTGGAAGGGCCGAGACGGCCGCTCCGAAGCCAGAAAACAACTGATCGCATTATAGGAACGTGGAGCCACGCGGTCAAGCATCGTAGGGCCCATAAACGCCTCGAAGTCATTGCTGGACAGAGGCTTATCTGATAGCATGCGAGCATGCGAGGTGTCACGTCGTTGGCTCTTGGTGCGGGGGTTGTCGTGTTCTCAGGATTGGTCGGGGGGGTGTTCGGTGGTCGTGTGCTCGCGACCCAGGAAGGGATGCCGGAGCACTACGATACGTTCGCCGAAGCGCTGGCGGCGGTCGAGACCAACTACGTCGACGAAGTCGACACGGAACACCTCGTGTATCAGTCGATCGGAGGGATGCTGCAGATGCTGGATCCCCACTCTAATTTCATGAACCCACGGTCGTATGCGCAGCTGCGCGAGCGACAGGAGGGCCGCTACTACGGTCTTGGCATCACCATTAACGTTGTTGATGGTGGCATCACCGTCATGAGCATCTTTGAGGGCTCCCCGGCGTTCCGAAAGGGGCTTCGCCGAGGGGACGTGATCGCCGAGATCAGCGGCGAGGACGCCACTGACATGAGCAGCGACGAAGCGGTCAGTCTCCTCCGCGGACCGCGCGGCAGCTCAGTCGATATTGCCATCCGACGTGCCGGTTACGACGAGCTGATCGATCTCTCAGTCGAGCGAGATGAGATCACAATCGCCTCGATCCAGGGGGCCTTCATGGCGGACGAGCGCACCGGCTATATTCGGCTGCGTGATTTCTCAGAGACGACCGGTCGGGAACTCCGCCAAAACATGGATGACCTGAAGGCCCAGGGCATGGAGCGACTGATGCTGGATCTGCGTGACAACCCTGGTGGACCGCTGGATCAGGCTATTCGCGTATCGAACGAGTTTCTGCCTCGCGGCGATTTGATCGTGTATACCCGGGGTCGCGTCAGTAATTCCGATCAAGATTATCACGCCCGTGAGGAGAGCGAATACACCAAGATACCGCTGGTCGTTCTTGTGAACCGGAACAGCGCCAGCGCGTCTGAGATCGTGTCAGGAGCAATCCAGGACCACGATCGCGGCCTGATTGTGGGCGAGACGACGTTCGGAAAGGCCCTGGTGCAATCGATCTATCGGGTGAGCCATGGCGCTGGACTTGCGCTGACGACGGCCCGTTACTACACGCCCAGCGGCCGCATGATTCAGCGACCCTGGGATGGGACGTTTGACGAGTATCTGACCTATTCCCTTCGCGATCAGCAGCCCTCTGCGCATTCATCCTCGGATCGGAAGTACACCGATAGCGGGCGAGAGGTCTATAGCGGCGGTGGTGTGGAGCCCGACCATCGCGTCGCGGGCCCGCTCCAGGGGTTTGATCCGTCTCGCTTTGGGCGCCTTCTGGCGGCACGGCAGGAGTTCGCAAGTTTTGCGGAGATGTTCTCGGCCGTCGGCGATACGAGGATCGCCGCTGAGAGTGAGGGGCGAGAGTTCGTTGAACGGGGCTTTGCCGTGGATGCCGTCATGCTCGACGCCTTCAAGACGCATCTGCGCGACCGTGGCCTGACCGTCGATGACGGGGCTTTCGCCACCGACCTCGAGTTCATCCGTCCCATGATTCATCTCGAGATCGACATCGCCGTATTTGACCTCGAGGAAGCCCGGCGCAATTTATTCGATCACGACCCGCAGGCCCAATATGCGATGACCGTGTTTGACCAGGCGGAGCGCCTCTTGCAACTTGACAGCCAACGATCATTAGTTGCACAGCGCTAGCCCGCCTTGCTACACTGCGACCGGCCTACGGGGAAGCCACAGTGGTCATGCAGATCGCCTGGCCTGGGCCGTTGCCAGGTTACGCACGCGGGCGTTCTGAGGCAGGGCTGAAGAGCAATACGAAGACCAGGTCGTGGCGATCCCAGCCGCTCGACGGGTACTGGAAACAGGAGCCTGTTTAGGGCGGCATTTTCTTGTACTGCGCGCACGTCAACAAGAAAACTCCATGCGTTTAAATCATATCGAAATATCCGGCTTCAAGAGTTTCCCAGAACGGTCTGAGCTCGTATTCGATAGCGGGATCACGGCCATTGTGGGCCCTAATGGGTGCGGAAAAAGCAATCTCATCGACGCTATTTCATGGGTCCTCGGGGAGCAGAGCGCCCGCAGCCTCCGCGGCGAGCGGATGGAAGACATTATTTTCAGCGGGAGTGACGGGAGGCGGCCGACATCTACCGCCGAGGTCCGGTTACAGCTCTCGCAGGTTACCGCAGGCTTGGCTGGGCTCGGTCGAGTCACAGCCCAGGCCACGGTGCTGGAACCCGGTCATGGCCATGACCGCCACCACGGTGATCTGGTGGCGATTGGCGGGCCGGCGGGCAGCCTGTCCTCTCCGGCCGTGCTTGAACCACCGGAGGTGAGCACCTTTAAAGACGAGGATGAGGACATTCCGACTATCGCCAGGGATGTGGAGGTGGCACGTCGCCTCTTCCGGTCCGGTGAGAGCGAATACCTCATCGATGGTCATGTCTGCCGGCTTCGAGACGTCCAGGACTTACTGATGGATTCTGGTGTCGGCGTGAAGTCGTACGCCGTCATCGACCAGGGCAAGATCGGACAGATTTTGGGTGCTCGTCCTATGGAGCGGCGCCAACTGCTGGAGGAAGCAGCCGGTGTCACTAAGTACAAGACTCGCCGCCGGACGGCTGAATTAAAGCTCGTTGCCGCCCAGCAAAACATGACTCGGGTCGACGATATTGTCTTCGAGGTTGAGAAGCAGCGGGGTGCCCTCAAGCGACAGGCGGCCAAGGCCCGCCGTTATCGACGGCTACGTGAGGAGCTGAGAACCTGGGAAAAGATCCAGTTTGCTCGAAAAAGCGTATTGCTGACTCGCGCCATCGAAGATGTCACCGAGCGTTTGGATGCCACGCGTCAGCGTGAGCAGGGGGCTGCGGCGAAACTATCGGCGTTGGAGAGTGCTCACGAGCGCCTCCAGATCGAGCTGGTGGAAGCGGACCAGGGCTCGAGCCGAGCTCGTGATGCGGCGCATGCTCATGAGTTAGAGCTGGAGCGCCGGCAGCAGGAGATCGAGTTCGACAACAGTCAGGTCACCGCGCTTGCCGCGGCGCTCGTGTCGGGTGAGACCGAGGTATCTGAACTCGAGGTTCGTCTCGCTCCACTGCAGGCTGAGTTGTCGGAGCAACGGGTTGCCGTCGAAGCCTGCGACGCCACGCTGGCGACCGCCGCGCAGCGCCTGGAAGCGGCGGCATCGTCGTACGGCGCAGCACAGCGAGCCATCGAAGGGCTCGAAGGCGACGTTGAGGCCTCGCGGAGTGAAGTCTTTGCGGCCGTGAACGCGGCCACCACGCTCCAGTACGTCGTTGAGAATTCATCCGCGTCTCGCACGCGGATCGCCGACGAGCTCGCCAAACTCGACGCCGAGCTCGCAGACCTTGCGACCGAGCACGAAAAAGCGACGGCGGATCAGAGTCGATTCGGCGGGTCGGTCAGGCGGGTCCGGGCCGTCCTCGAGTCGATCACGCTCCGCCGCGCCGATCGTGAGGCCGAGCTTGCCTCGGCCCGATCCTCAGTGGTGTCGCGGGCAGACGACGTGCACGTGGGTGAACACTCACTGGGCGCGATGGTCGCCCGACTCCGATCGATCGAGGAGCTGGTTGCCGCCCGCGAGGGGTACAGCGATGCTGCGCGGCTTGTGCTCTCGACGCCGCCAGAGATTGAGCACCAGGGTTCGGTGGCCGATCACCTTGATGTCGACCGTGGCTACGAGCGCGCCGTTGAGGCCAGTCTTGACGAGCTCGTGCAGTACGTCATCGTACCGTCAGCGGAGGAAGCCCGAAAGGGGATGGAGCTCGCCCGCATTGGAAACGCCGGCCGATGCGGATTTATCGTCGTCGACCCGAACCCCCCGTCGGTCGACACACGACCGCCACACCCTGCGCTGTCACCGCTTGACGAGCTGGTGAAAGTTGACGGCGTGGCGGCCGAGACAGTTCGGGGATTGCTCGCACGACGCTGGCTGGCGCCCTCGTTCGAAGATGCGGCGGTGGCGTCACTGAACACGACCGATCCCATCGTTACCACAGACGGTACCGTCTTCTGCGGTCCAGTCATCATTCGAGGTGGCGGCAAGACCGAGGCGCGAGGGATTCTCGCCACGAAAGGTGAGACCCGGGACCTTCAGTCCAGGGTGACGGTGGAGGAAGCAACGCTGATGCGCCTTCGGACCGAGCTTGCGCAGTACTCCAGCCGAGTGGCACAGGCCGAGGCTGAACTCAAGACGCTGCAGACGGAGGAGCACCGAGACGAGAAGGAGCTTTTGGAATTCGAGCTTGGGTTCACGCGCCTCACTGATGAACTCGGGCGCCTGCAGCAGAAGCAGCGTGTCGTGGCTACCGAACACCGAAAGGCCGAGGAGGAGCGTTCCGCCCTCGACGCACGACAGGCTGAGGCCAGCCAGGCGATCGCACTCCTCGAGACCGAGCAGCGGACGGCCGATGAGCGTCTCATGTCATCCCAGCGGCGTTTACTGGAGGCGCGCGAAGCGGTCGAGTCGCGCGGGCAGCAGGTGACCGAGGAGAAAGCAGAGCACGCCGCCCTGGCGGAGCGTTCGGCCGCGCTCAGCGCTGACGTCAAACGTATCGACGATGTGATCCGTGATCTCTTGGAGCGGGTCGCAGCGCATTCCGTCGGGAACCGACACACGGCGGAACGTCGTGATGCGCTGGTGGACGCAATTGCTGCTTCAGAGGTTCAGCTTGACCATGATGTCGTTCGCTTCGAGTCTCTCCGGCACGAGGTGCGAACCTCCGACGATCGTACGGCGGACGTCCGGCGGAGGATCGACGAGCAGGTGGGTCAGCTGCGCATGGCCAGGGAGGTGCTGGAGGCTGTGCGTGCCGAGCTGTCCCAGCTGACCCTCGGTCGAGCGACGGCGGAGGCGGATCTGGTTAACCTGGAGTCGTCGTGTCAGGAAGTGCTCCAGCTGGTCTTGCATGACGTCTGTCGTGAGGTCGATGAGCGCGAACGCAAGGGACTTATCACCAGAGACGTCGGTCCCATCGGGCCCGATGATCCGTCACCAGACGCTGACGAAGATAGTGACGATGATGCGGACGGTGCTGACCACGACTTCACCGCCGATGTGGTCGGGGCAGTGTCCGCGTCGACGGTCGGTGATCCCTCGCGACCCGCGGCCCCCGAGCAGATGATTGCCACGCTTCGTGACAAGATTGAGCGGCTCGGGCCGGTCAACATGATGGCCATCGATCAGTTTGACGAGCTCGAGGAGCGCTTTGGCTTTCTGACTACCCAGCGGAAGGACTTGCTCGACTCGATCCAGGCAACCGGCGAAGCGATCAAGCGAATAAACGTGACGACCCGAGAGCGCTTCAAAGAAGCGTTCACCGCCGTGAATGAGCACTTTCAGGAGATCTTTTCAACCCTGTTCGGTGGTGGTCGTGCGGGGCTCTTACTCATTGATGAGACAGATGTCCTCGAGAGCGGGATTGATATCAGCGCCCAGCCGCCGGGCAAGCGGCTCCAGAGCATTCAGCTGTTGTCCGGTGGCGAGAAGGCTCTCACCGCCATGGCGCTGATGTTTGCGATTTTCAAGTTCAAACCAAGCCCGTTCTGTTTACTGGATGAGATTGACGCTCCGCTTGACGATGCCAACATCGGGAGGTTCGTCTCCATGCTGCGAGGTATGCAGGATCGCACCCAGTTCGTGCTCGTGACTCACAACCGGAAGACGATGGAGATTGCCGACAGGTTGTATGGCGTCACGATGGAGGAGCCTGGCGTGTCCAAGCTCATCTCCGTCAAGCTGAACTAGTTCCTCGCGCCGTCCGTGAACGAAGACAAATCGATTCGGTATCATCGGTACCGGCGCTGGGCTGAGGTCCTGCCAGAATCGGCCCGTGCGCTCACACTCGACGCCTGCATCGGTTTCTGATTTTCGTCGTGTCTGGCTGTCGTCGTCGGCCGCGTAACCGGCCTCGTCGGTGGGGCGACGGCAGCGGTGATTGTCGCCCAGGCGCTGGCCCTCAGTATTCTCTGCGACCTCGCGGCACTCCCGTTCATCGTGTACTCACGGTTCTGGCTCGCGCGCAAGTATCGGCAGGCTCAGCCTCGTTTCGTCGTCTGGCTGCGAGGATATAGACGGGCGATCAGTCTCCACGCCGCAGTCTGGATCTTTTGTGCGATCACAGTCTATGTCGTGATCCGCCAGTGGCCAGCGTCGTGGTGGCTCGTGACGGGAGGCATCTTCGCAACCGTCACGCTCACGCTCACCCATCTGGGGCCGCTCGCCATCTTTCCCTGGCTCTACGAACTCAGACCGCTCGACCGGCCGGGATTACAGACGCGTCTTGATGCGCTGACGCGCCGAGTGGGGACGCCGCTCACCGCCATCCAGGAATGGCGACTCGGGTTGGAGACCCGACGTCCAAATGCCGCGCTCGTGGGGATCGGTTCGACGCGACGAGTCCTGCTCTCGGATGCTCTCCTCGCCGACTACAGCGATGACGAGATCGAGGTGGTGCTCGCGTATGAGCTAGCCCACCACGTCAACTGCGACATCTGGAAGACGATGGTCTATGAGATAGTGGTTGTTGTCGCCGCCGCCGGGGCTGGACACCTCGTCGTGGGGTGGTTCGGTACGGCGTTTGGTATGGCCGGCCTGCACGATGTCGCAGGGTTCCCGCTCCTCGTCCTCGTTGGTGGGGCGATCGTTATGACTCTGGCACCAGTTCGAAATGTGATGTCACGGCGACATGAGCGCCGCGCCGACCAGTATGCGGTTGAGCTGACTAGGAATCCGGCGGCGCTCGTTTCTAGCCTGCGGCGATTTGGAGAACAAACCTTTGCCGAGGAGCGACCTTCACGTCTGGTCGAGTGGCTCTTTTACACGAATCATCCGATGGCTGACCGGCTGTCGGCGGCCAGGGCCGCGACGGAGGACGCGCGTCGTTAAACTCAGTCGTTGCAGGTCACTAGCGCTTGGCCTGGTCCCGCTATCCTCCCCGATTCCGTGGGCCACGCGACCGCGGGCCGCGCGGGGGACCGTCGGATGAGGACGGCTGCGGGGTACTGCTCGGACCGCCGGCACTCTCCCCGTCGGCTGGTACCGGTAGTAGGGCCTTCCGACTGAGCCGAACCTTACCGGAGGGATCAACGTTGATGACCTTCACGAGCGCTTGATCCCCCTCCTGTAATTCGTCTCTGACGTCGTTCACCCGGTAGTGCGCGATTTCAGACACATGCAACAGGCCATCGACGCCGGGCAGAATCTCAATGAACGCACCGAAGTCGGTGATCCGCTGTACCTTCCCAAGGTAGGTCTTGTTGAGCTCTGGGCTGGCGGTCAGTTCTTCGATGATCGCAATCGCCTTTTTCGCCGACTCCTCATCGGATGAAGCGACGTTGACGCTACCATCATCTTCGACGTCGATCTTCACACCGGTACGTTCGACGATGCTGCGGATCATCTTGCCGCCAGGTCCAATCACATCTCTGATCTTGTCGACCGGGATCTTGATGGTGATGATCCGAGGAGCATAGTTCGAGATCGCCGCGCGCGGCGACTCGATCGTGGCCTCCATCTTGTCCAGGATGTGGAACCGGCCAGCTTGGGCCTGGGCGAGCGCGGCACGCATGATCTCGGTCGTGATCCCATCCACCTTGATGTCCATCTGCAGGGCGGTGATGCCGTTCCGAGTACCAGCGACCTTGAAATCCATGTCCCCGTAGTGGTCTTCAGCGCCAGCAATATCGCTCAGGACGGCGTGTTGATTGGTCGCCTCGTCGAGAATGAGCCCCATGGCCACACCCGCCACCGGCGATTTCAGAGGAATACCCGCGTCCATCAGCGCCAGTGATGCGCCGCACACGGTCGCCATCGATGACGAGCCGTTTGATTCGAGGATATCGGAGACGACGCGTAGCGTATATGGACAGTCACTCTCGTCCGGAATCATCGGTGCCAGACTGCGCTCAGCGAGATTGCCATGGCCGATCTCTCGTCGTCCTGGACCTCGCAGGAACTTGACTTCACCCACCGAGAACGGGGGAAAGTTGTAGTGCAGCATGAAGCGCTTATAGACTTCGCCGTCGACCATCTCGATCTTTTGTTGGTCGGCGCTGGTCCCGAGTGTCACCGTCACCAAAGCCTGGGTCTCACCGCGTGTGAAGACCGCCGACCCGTGCACTCTCGGTAGGAGGCCGATCTCCGACCAGATGTCACGGATCTCATCGAACTTCCGGCCGTCGAGCCGCTGCCCCCGCTCGAGGACTTCATCTCGAAGCACCTTCTCCTTGAGTGTCTTGAAGATCCGTTTGGCCTGTGCGCGTTGATCGCCCGCCTCTTCGGGGAACGATGCGATTAGCTCGTCGAGTACCCGGTCGACCTGTGCGTAGCTCTCCAGCTTGTCGGAGATTCGCATGGCGTCACTCAACGGTCCGATGACCTTCGCCTCGACGTCGCTGGTCAGGGCCTCGTCGACCACTGGAACAGAGACCGATATCTTGGCCTTGCCGGCCGTGGCGGCCATCTCGTCGATGGTCTTGACGATCTGTCGAATGGCCTCGTGTCCGGTCTCGAGCGCGGTCAATATCTCGTCTTCAGACACTTCGCTCGCCCCGGCTTCGACCATCACGATCGCGTCCTTGCTTCCCCCGACTATCAGATCGAGCCGGCTCTTCCGACGCTCGGAATACGTTGGGTTCACGCGGAATTCACCATCGATGAGGCCGACCCGGACGGCGGCAATGGTGTGCGCCGATGGGATCCCAGAGAGCGCGAGCGCAGCCGAGGCACCGGTCAGTGCTAGCACGTCAGGGTCGTTGTCCATGTCCGCCGAAAGCACGAGGGCCACGATCTGCGTTTCCCGATTCCAGCCAGTGGGAAACAACGGTCGAATCGGCCGGTCGATCAACCGGCTGGTAAGAACTTCTTTCTCGGGCGGCTTTCCCTCGCGCTTGAAGAACCCACCCGGGATTCTTCCCGAGGCGTAGGTGTTCTCGCGGTAATCGACCGTGAGCGGAAGGAAGTCGATCCCTTCGCGTGCGCCCGCATAGCAGGCGGTGACCAGTACTACCGTCTCGCCGAACCTTACGATCACCGCACCGTCAGCCTGTTTGGCAAGTTTGCCGGTCTCGATCACCAGATCGTCGCCGCCGACCTTCACTTGGGCCGTATGCATGAATATCTGCTCCTAATCACGAAACGAGTGCGCCGAGACGAGCGCGTTTGTGGGCCGAAACAGGCGGGCGTCTTCCGGGTCGCCTACTTGCGGATTCCAAGACGCTTAATCAGATCCGCGTATCGCTCGGTGTTCTTACCCTTGAGGTAGTCTAGAAGGCGCCGCCGCTGGCCGACTAGCTTCAACAGCCCGCGCCGTGAGTGATGATCTTTGGCGTGAGTCTTGAAATGCTCGGTCAGGTAGCGAATGCGCTCACTTAGAATCGCTACCTGGACCTCGGGTGATCCCGTGTCGCTGTCGTGCGTGCGATATGAATCGATAATCTCGGACTTCCGCTCCTTGGGAAACGCCACTGTCTACCTCCGCGAACGGCCCAGACCCGTCACATGATCACTCATGTGGACCAGACCGCCGCCCATCGTCTGTGTCCTAAATCTCCTCTTGACTATAACCGAACGAGCTTACACTAGAACGATCCTTGGATGCAAAACGCCGGCCATGCTGCCTTCTGCGATGGCAAGGAGAGCACCTTCCCGGTCATAGACCTTTACCGTTTCTTTTAACTCAGGAGAGTCGAGCCCCGGAGAGACGGCGCCTGAAGACGACTCGAACTGTGGGGGCGTCAAGGCATTGCCGTGCGCCGCCAGCCTCGCTCCGCGCGCGGTCACGACCACGCTTGGAAGATTCGGTAGCAGTTTTGCCATCGGTACCAGATGCCGCGTGGGAGACTCGTGATCTCGTTCGAGTTGGTCCATCGTCACCGCCTCGCCAAGCCCAAAGGCGCCACTTTGCTCCCGCCTGAGCTCCTCGAGACAGGCTCCACAGCCAAGCTCCTGTCCGAAGTCGTGGGCCAGGGAGCGGACGTAGAAGCCCGGGGCACAGGTCACCCGACACGAGAGCCGGTCGTTGGTCAGAGACTCGATGTCGAGCTGGCGAACCGTGACCTCCACCGGCTTCGGTTCGACCGGCTCCTGTCTCCGCGCCAGTCGATAAGCACGGACACCACCGATCTTCTTGGCCGAAAATGGCGGGGGGACTTGGATAAATGTACCGACGAAACGACGGCTCATCGACTCGATCGCATCACGGGTAATGGCCGGCCCTCCCTTTCGGCCAAGAAGATCGGTGGTGTCCGCGACGACCGAGCCGGTCACATCATAGGTATTTGTGACCACGCCGAGCCTGAAGACCGAGTGGTAGATCTTGTCACCTTTCGAGAGGAGCGTCGCCAGGCGGGTCGTTCGACCGATCACGAGCGGGAGCACCCCCGTAGCGAGTGGGTCGAGAGTGCCGACATGCCCCACGCGTCGCGTGCCGAGGATACGTCGACAGCGGGTCACCACGTCGTGCGAGGTAATGCCTCGGGGCTTGTCGACGACGAGGACGCCGTCCGGTCCGGGCTGCGGGTCGGGTCGCAACGGCCTTACGCGGCGCTTTCGACGGCCGTGATAACCGCCGCCACGACATCGGAACGGGACGAGTCGCCGGGCTCTTGGATCGAGAACCCGGCGGCGTTTTGATGGCCACCACCGCCATGGCGAGTCGCCACGGACCGGACGTCGACGGAGCCCTTCGAGCGAAGACTGATACGGAGTTGCCCGTCAACCGCCTTGAACATGACGACCGCCTTGATCGACTGGGCGGAAAGCGGCAGGTTGATCAGGCCCTCCAGGTCGTCGGACGCACACCCGGTCGTTTCCAAAACTTGATCATCGACATCGAGGACAGCGACGTGGCAGCTACCAACCAGCTCCATCGTGGTGAGCAGTGCGCCCGTTAACTGAAGCTTACCGACGCTACTGCTTTGATACACGCGCTCAGCGACCTCCACTGGGGCGACACCCGCCTCGACCAGGGTCGTGCAGATTCCGAATGTACGCGCCGAGATGCTCGAGTGCTGGAACGATCCCGTGTCGGTCAGGATGGCCACGTAAAGATGGGTGGCGATGGCTGGTGTGAGCGTCACCCCGAGCCCCTGCAACACGTCGAACACCATTTCCCCACAGGCCGCCGAGGTGCCGTCGAACCAGTTGAGGTCGCCGTACATAGTATTCCCGACGTGGTGATCGATATTGATCACGAAGGACCGGTCAAGGCCCGATACTTCGGTTCGACCGAGTGATCCGCATTCGAGCACGATTGCGGCGTCGAACGTACCATCCACGGCGTTGCGCACCTCCACGTCCGCGACCGCCGGGAAGGACGCGAGATACGGTGGGGTTGGGTCGTGGTTGACCACACGCACATCTTTCCCTAGGTCTCGGAGGGCGAGAGCCATCGCCAGCTCGGATCCAAGAGAGTCGCCGTCGGGTCGAGCATGCGACACGACCACGAACCGCTGGCGCTGTGCGATGGCCGCGACGATAGAGTCGAGTTCAGGAATCTGTGGCATGGCGGATGCGTGAGCGCGACGCGCTGCTGCTGGGTTTCATGGTTTAGGTTCGCTCGGTTCAGTGTTCACGGGAGGCTCCTTCGCGATCTGCTCGAACAGGCTAGCCATGCGGTCCTGCTGAGCCACGGTGTCGTCGTATTCAAATCGTAGCTCCGGAACGTGGCGAAGCTGCAGCCGCTGTCCCAGTTGTCGCTTGAGGAAGGGTCTGGCTCGGCGGAGGGCTCGCGCGGTTTCTCGGCGCCCATCGGCATCATCCGGGCCGGTGTAGAAAACCAGAGCCTGCTGCAGGTCTTTTGACATCCGAACGTGGGTGACGGTGACGTGACGCACCCCAGGGTCGCGGACATAACGGGTCAGCTGCACGCTGAGCTCATTGCGGAGAAGGTCCCCGACGCGGTCAGGTCGTGAGCCGTGAGCCATGTTTTTTCCGATGACTTTCGGTGACTGTGGTGGCTCTCACGAGAGCCATTCAACCTGCGAGCTCACGACGACGCCGGCCTCTTTTCGCTCCACCTCGGCCACGACACTCGAGAGCGACTGCTGGACGACGTGCGGTTCTGATCCCACCGCGGCGACAGCGAGGCTAGCACGCTGCAGCAGGTCGTGATGATCGACCTCGGCAAAGGCAACGTTGAGCTTGCGCAGCCTGTCTTTGACGCTCCGTAGCACGGCGCGTTTATCCTTGAGCGACCGGGAACCTGGAAAATGAATCTCAAGCGAAAGGAGCCCGACACAAGGCATCGGCCAGACCGCTAAACGGTGGCGACCACCGTTTCGATGGTGAAGGCTTCGATGACGTCACCAACCTTGATGTCGGCGTATCGCTCGAACGCGATCCCGCACTCGATTCCGGTCTTGATCTCGGTGACGTCGTCCTTGAACCGGCGAAGGGAGCCGATCTTTCCTTCGTGGATCACGACCCCGTCTCGTACCAGACGCACCTTGGCCTCACCGCCGCGGGTGATCCGACCATCCGTTACGATGCAGCCAGCAGCCGCACCGAATTTTGGAACCTTGAAGACCTCCCGAACCTCGGCAAGACCGAGCTGTTGCTCGCGGAAGGTGGGGTCGAGCAGACCGGTCATCGCCAGCTTGATTTCATCCGTCACATGGTAGATGACCGAGTGCTTGCGGATGTCCACACCCTCACGCTCGGCAACCACCTGGGCGTTCCGGTCTGGCCGGACGTTGAATCCGATGATGATGGCGTTGGACGTCGAGGCCAGCAACACATCCGACTCGCTGACGACTCCCACACCGGTGTGAATGATCAGGATTTTCACCCGCTCGTCACCCAGTTTTTCGAGCGACTGGGCCAAGACCTCCGCTGACCCCTTCACATCGGCCTTGATGATGATCGGGAGCTCCTTGGCGCCACCGTCAGAAAGCTGTTGCTGCAAAGATTCCAGGGTCAGACGTGTGCCACGGTCTCCGATCGACTTTTGCTTTGCCTGGTTCTGGCGCAGGACCGCAATCTGTCGAGCCTTGGCGGCGTCGGCCACCGCCTGAAAGGCGTCACCAGGCTGGGGGACACCGGTCAATCCCAGGACCTCGACCGGGCTCGATGGTCCGACAGACTTGACCTGGTTTCCACGATCGTCGATGAGGGCTCGAACCCGGCCGACCACGGTACCGGCGATGAAGTTATCTCCGACGTTGAGCGTGCCATCCTGAACCAGAATGGTGGCCACCGGCCCTCGCCCGCGGTCAATTTTGGCTTCAAGTACGGTTCCAGCCGCGACCCGTTTTGGGTTGGCCTTGTGTTCGCTCATCTCTGTGATTAGCAAGATCATGTCGAGCAGCGCATCGAGGTTGTCCTTCTTTTTCGCCGACACTGCAACCATGACCGTCTGCCCGCCCCACTCTTCAGGGGTCAGTTCTCGTTCCGCCAATTCTTGCTTGACCCGCTCCGGGTTGGCATCCGCCTTGTCGATTTTATTGATCGCGACCAGGACCGGGACATCTGCGGCCTTCGCGTGGTCGATCGCCTCCTGCGTCTGGGGCATGACGCCGTCGTCGGCTGCGACAACCAGGACAACCACATCGGTCACGCTGGCACCGCGCGACCGCATGGTGGTAAACGCCGCGTGGCCGGGCGTGTCGAGAAAGACGATACGCCGGTCTTTGACGTCGACCGTGTAGGCTCCGATATGTTGCGTGATCCCACCCGCCTCGCCCTCGGCAACACGTGTGTTTCTGATGGCGTCGAGCAACGTGGTCTTGCCGTGGTCGACGTGTCCCATGACCGTCACCACGGGCGCGCGCGGTAAGAGGTCTTCGGCCTTGGTCTCTTCGGACTCGAGATGAATGATCTCTTCTTCGAAGGTGCGCAGTGTCACATCCGCGCCGAACTCACGCGCGATCATGGTCGTGGTCTCAGGGTCCAGCGTGGTGTTGATCGTCATCATGAGACGCTTGTCGATCAACTTCTTCAGCACGTCCTTTGCGCGAATCTCCAGTCGATCCGCGAGATCCTTCACCGTCATGCCTTCAGCGGTCGTGATGGTCCGGGTAATCGGTGGCAAAACCTTCGGGGCTACCGGAGCCGTCTGCTTTGGCCGGCGGGCACCCCGCCTCCCGGGCGACCGATACGGCCGCGGCGGCGGCCGGTACCCCACTGCGGGTCGGGCTGGCAGCTGCCGTGACGATGCCGGTCGTACGGGTTGCGATGGCAACGGCCGTGGGCCCCCAAGCGGTGGTTGGCTCGTAGGCGGTCGCGGCGTGGTTGTCGGTCGTGCGGCCGCGGGAATCTGCGAGTCTGTGCCATCGGTCGTGCGCGGCCGAGGTTTTGGCTCTTCGACTCGCAGTCGCAGCGTCGGCGGGACGAAGCGTCCGGTTGGCTTGGTTACCGCCGACGTTGCCACCTTCGGTGGTGCGGGTGGAGTTGACCCGGCTGGAGTCGTGACCGGCGGCGCGACCTCCGGCTCGCGTGCGACCGGTGCGGGTGAGGAAGGCTCAACCGCTTCCGGTGGAGTCGGCGGAACGACCTTGGGCTCCACCTTCTCGACAGTGGCCGGCGATGATGTTTCGGCGACGATGGGTGTCTCGAGCGGCCGTACCTCAGTCGGTGGAGCCGCGGATGGCGGAGCCGACGGCGTGTCGACCGCCGCATGATCGGTCGTCTCGACCGGGGCCTCGGTGGCGGTGTCGATCTCAGCCGCCGCCTCGATCTCAGCCGCCGCCTCGATCTCAGCCGCCGCCTCAATCTCAGCCGCCGCCTCAATCTCAGCCGCCGCCTCAATCTCAGCCGCCGCCTCAATCTCAGCCGCCGCCTGCCTCGCCGCTTTTGCCGATTTAATGAGTCTGGGCGGACCGAGCCGAGGCGCCTGTTTCGGCGGCTCAGCCGCCGCCTGCTTCGCAGTGCGGCCCTTCTTGACGGTGGTTCGACGCGCAGAAGTCCCGCTGAAGATCTGCCCCCGTGGAAGCTCGATCTGTCGCTCCCGGGCCAAGCGCTCCGCGAACTGTCTGGCGACGATCTCTTCGATCGTGCTCGAGGCGCTCTTTACCTCGATGCCGTGCTCGCGTTTGAGCAGCTCCATGACCTCTTGGCTCTGAAGACCAAGCACTGCAGCGACTTTGTAGATTCGGATAGTGGCCAACGTTGATTCTCAGCTCAAGGTCCGACTGATCGCCTAGACTGAGTCTCCCGTCTTGTTTTCGCTTTCAGCTTCTTCTACTGGCGTCGGGTCCGGTGCGACGACTCCCCCTGCCTCAACGACAGGTGGCACGTCATCCTCCATGGCGGCCGCCTTGGCCGTCTCGTCTGGCGCGAGCTCCACGCTTGCGTCGGTCTCCATCGGCACCGTTGCTTCGTCGGACAGGCGTGTGGATTCCTCTTCTTCCTGTTCCGCTTTGAGGGCAGCCTCGGCCGCGGCACGTTCGGCGGCCTCAACCTGTTCCCTGACCGCCGACTGGATTTGCTCCGCTGTCGCCTCGTCGGCACCGACGGTTTCTGAGATCTGGGCTGTAGTCGCTTCCAGGAGGCGATCCGCTGTGTCGAGACCAGCCTCGCTCAGTTTACGGAGCTGGTTGTCGTCGAGCCCGGGGAGCGTCAAAACCGCAGACTCATCGACGACTTCCAATCCCGCGAACTGGGCCTCGACCTCAGCTCGTTTCTCCTCCTCGCTCTTGATGTCTATTCGCCAGCCAGCCAGTTTAGCGGCCAGTCGCACGTTCTGCCCCTTCTTCCCGATCGCCAGCGACAGCTGGGAGTCTTCGACGACGACCTCGATCACCCTGGCGGTGGCGTCGACCACGGTTACCCGCTGGACCCGGGCTGGGCTCATAGCGTGGGTCACGAACGTGACGGGATCCTCTGACCATTCCACGATGTCGATTTTTTCGCCGCGGAGTTCGCGGATGATCGCCTGGACCCGTGTACCTTTTATTCCAACACAGGCGCCAACCGGGTCGATGTCTCGTTCGCGCGAGTACACCGCGACTTTCGCGCGGTCACCGGCTTCACGGACCGCCCCTTTGGTCACGACGGTCGAATCGTAGATCTCTGGAACCTCTTGCTCGAACAGCTTGATCAGCAGGACCGGGTCGGTCCGCGACAAGATGAGCTGCGGTCCTTTCGTGCTCTTGTTGACTTCCCGGATCACGGCTTTGACCCGGTCTCCGGTCGTGTAGTTCTCCGCTCGTGACTGTTCCCTTCTTGGTAACAGGGCTTCAACCCGGCCGGCTTCGACGATAATATCGCCATTCTCGAAACGTTTGACCGTGCCAGATATCACCTCGCCGACACGGCCACTGAACTCCTCGTAGACGTTCTCCCGCTCGGCTTCTCGAACCTTCTGAAAGATCACCTGTTTCGCGGTCTGCGCAGCGATCCGTCCCAGCACGTCGGTCGGCTTTGGAAACTCGATCTCCATATCGACCTCAGCCTCTTCGCCATAAAGATCCTTGGCCTCACTCAGTCCGATCTCAGTTGTGGAGTCTTTGACGTCCTCGACGATCTGGCGGACCGCAAAAAGCTCGACCTGCCCCGTTTCTGGATTGAACTTGGTCCGGAAGTTTTCGTCAGACTTGTAGTACTTCCGTGAGGCGGTCAGCACCGCATCCTCGATCGCCGTGATGATCACGTTCGGCTCGATACCCTTCTCCTTGGCGAGCGCTTCGATCGTCTGTTGCAACGGGTTATTGATCGCCATTGTCTGCCTTCAGAACTCCACTTCGAGCCGAGCACGCGACACGGCCGACCAGGGGATCCGATGGACGCGGTTCCCTGTGTCGACGATCACGTGCTCGTCATCGACGCCGGCGATCCGACCCGCGACATAGTTCAGGCCGTCAACCGCCTCGCGCGTGACGATCTTCGCAAGCCGTCCCGCAAACCGTCCGCAATCGTTCAGGTGTCGCAGCGGGCGGTCAAGACCCGGAGACGACACTTCAAGCGTGTACGCGTGGTCAAACGTGAAGTCAGCGTCGAGAACCGCGCTCAGGTCCCGGCTGACACGCTGACAATCGTCAAGGCTGACCGACTCCTGAGTCGGGTCAATGGCTGCCTCACGATCCGTCTGTGGCCCGTCGATGAAAATTCGGAGCACCCACCCAATCGATTCTCGACGGATCTGCACGTCAAAGATTTCAAGCCCGAAACCACGGGCAACCCGCTCCGCGATTGCCCGGACCTCAAGCACGAGATCTTCGTGGCCCACCGTCACTCACCGGGCGTCCTGCAGCGCCCTTAAAAACAAAAAGTGGGCGAACGCCCACTTTTGCAGGATCGACGTACATAGAAATATATCACGTTGGAAACGGCACCGGCAACGCCGACGGCGCCCCGAGTGGACAGCCCTAGGGCGTCAGGCGGTAGAGCATTCGCGGATACGGAATGGCCTCCCGGACATGCTCAAGGCCACATACCCACGCCACGACCCGCTCGAGGCCCATTCCGAATCCGCCATGGGGGACAGATCCGTAGCGGCGGAGATCCAGATACCACTCGAACGCCTCTCGCGGCAGATCGTGGCTATCAATCCGTTCGGAGAGCAGGTCGTAGTCATCCACCCTCTGTCCGCCGCCGACGATCTCTCCGTAGCCTTCGGGGGCCAGCACGTCCACCGATAGAGACAGGTTAGGGCGGTCTGGATCGGGCTTCATGTAGAAAGCCTTGATGGCCGCTGGGAAGCGGTGAACGATCACCGGCCGGTCGAATCGGTTGGCCAACGCGGTTTCGTCGGGGCTGCCGAAGTCGCCGCCCCACTCGAACGAAAGGCCGTCCTCCTTCAGTAACACGGCGGCTTCGTCGTATGAGAGACGTGGAAACGGACTCTGGACGCGCTCGAGAGTCGTGGTGTCTCGCTCGAGTGCGTCGAGTTCGCGCTGTCGCGTCTCGAGAATGCGGCCGACGACAGACACCACCAGCGCTTCAGCGAGAGCGGTGACATCGTCGAGCGTGGCGTAAGCCATCTCGGGCTCGACCATCCAGAACTCCGTGAGGTGGCGCCGCGTCTTGGATTTCTCCGCGCGGAAGGTGGGACCAAAGGCATACACGCGACCGAGGGCGAGCGCGTTGGCCTCGTTGTAGAGCTGACCGCTCTGGGTGAGATAAGCGGTGGCGTCATCAAAGTAGGGGACGGGGAACAGTGTCGTGGTCCCCTCGCACGCAGCGGGTGTGAGAATCGGCGTGTCGGCGAGCACAAAACCGCGGGTGTTGAAAAAGTCACGAATCGCATTGATGATCTCGTGACGTACCCGCAGGATGGCCTGCTGGCGCGAGCTGCGGATCCACAAGTGGCGGTGGTCGAGCAGGTAGTCGACCCCGTGCTCCTTGGGTGTGATGGGGTAGTCGTGCGACTCGCCAACGACGGTGAGAGCGGCAACGTCCAGCTCATATCCGCCTGGAGCCCTCGCGTCAGCACGGACCGTGCCCCGGGCGATGAGTGCGGTCTCCTGTCCTAGGTGGTCAGCCAGCTTGAAGGCATCATCCCCCACCGCTGACTTTGACATCACCGCTTGAACGAATCCGGTTCCGTCTCGCACGGTCAGGAAGTGGATCTTGCCACTCGAACGACGCTTGTGCAGCCAGCCCTGGAGTGTGACCTCCTGGCCCTCGTGTGAGGCGATGTTTTCAATGTAAGTCGCCATATCGACAGCAGTCTAACTTACCCGAGTTCTGTCACGTGAAATGACAAAAGCGTGCGAAGTCGGTCGAATCTGGAATGACGGTCGAAGAGGGTCGCCAGAGAGCGCAGCGTCCTGGGAATGTCGTCCTCATACCGCCTGGTTCCCGCAACGGCCGACTGATACCCGAACGTACCGAGCGCCTTGAGCTGTCTTTGCACCGACATGACATCGAAGCGTCGACGAAAGCTGGCTGCGTCCTTTGTCTTGGTCAGCCGCAGGTATTCGTCGATCATCGTGTCGACCAGGGTCATCGGATTGTCCACATACGAATCCCTCAGGAGTGAGACGAGGTCGTAGGTGTTGGGGCCCATACGCGCGTCCTGGAAGTCGATTACATACAGGTGTTCCTCGTGCACCATGAGATTGCGGCTGTGATAGTCACGATGGCAGAACACGTGGGGCTCGTCTGCCAGCTCGGCCGCGAGCGGTCGGAGCTCGTCCCTGAGCTCGGCGCGCTCTCTGACGGCTAGCGTCGCACCGCGCGCATCGACGAGGAAGTGATCGACGAAGAAATTGAGCTCCCACATCAGCTTGTCGACGTCAAAGGCCAATCGAAACGGGGGGTACTCGCCGGACTCGAGCTCCTGGCCTCGACGCTGCATCGTGGCGATGATCGCTACCGCCTCCCGATAGCGCTCCGCGCATTCGCCAGGCGTGGCTCCAATCAGAAACGCTTGAAGGGTCAGATCTCCCAGGTCTTCGAGCTCCACGATTCCGAGATCGGCGTCGCACCTCGCAACCGCCGGAACTCGAATTCCCATCTTCTCAATCAGACGGCCGACGTTGAGAAACGACAATGAGGGTGGGTCGAACGCCTCTGGGTACACGAGCAACATCCGCGACCGGCCTGATGGTGGTATGACCCGTACGTACCGCCGGGTCGAGGCGTCACCCTGGAGCTCTTGGAGCCTGGTGCCAGGAGTGGAGGCGGTGCGTTCAAGATAGGTGGCGACCCGTTCGCTGCTTGACGGTGTCGATTGCGTCATAGTAGCGGCCGCAATCACGACTTCAGCGACACAAACGACGGCCCGTCTGGCGTGGCAATGATCACGGTTCGACTGGCAATCGTGTGTGGGGGGAGATCCACGCCATCGGCGACGATGCAATCGGTGAGGCGACAGCACTCCCCGATCGTTACATCGTCCCACACGACGGTTCGTGTCAAGACCGCCGTCGGATGGATCCGGTTCCGCTCGCCAATCGGCTGCGTATCGTGTCCCTCGCTTCGGGCGATCTCCAGCGACGCCGCTAGGTAGTCAGCTGGAGTTCCGACGTCGTGAAACCTGCTGGTCACGTGATGGGCTGCGATGCGTCGTGGTCCGCCCGCGAGGAGCGAGTCATAGACACCGCCGATCGTCGCAGCCGGTGTTCCGTCTGAGAGATCCTGGAACACCGACGATTCGACCAGCTGCACTCCGACGAAAAGTCGACACGCCGAGCCGGCTGGGCAGAAACGGACGGCAAGACCGGCATCGCTCACCTCCACACCTCCGTATCGAGAAGGATCAGGGTGATCCGCTGTCGCCAAAGTGACGTCGGCTCCCGTCTGGTCATGAGTTCGCTGCAGGTCCGAGAGGTCCAGGTCGGTCAGGGTATCGCCGTTGATGACGAAGAAGCGGTGACCCAGAAGCGAGAGCGCGCGACGCGGTCCGCCGGCGCTGCCCAGAATCGTCGGCTCCCAGGAGTATCGGACTCGTAGAGCCGTATCATCGCCGTGGCCAACCACCCGGGTGATCGTGTCGGGCATGTGGTGGAGATTCAGGACCACCGACCGGACCCCTTGGCCAGCCAACCACCGCAGGAGTCGCAGAACGACGGGGATGCCAGCCACCGGCACCGCCGGCTTGGCTCGAACCAAAGTCAGGGGAGCGAGCCGGGTGCCTAGCCCAGCGGTCAAGACGATAGCTGGCGGGAGCGACACGTTACCCCCCCCCCTCCATTTTTTGCCGTGGCCAGGCAAAGGCGGATTGCTCATCGCTCGAGTTGTCCCGATGTTTCACTCTTTGCCATCGAGTATCGGTGGAGTGCGATCATAGCTTCCTGCCCGCGAGGGTGGTGCGCCCCTATGTCGAACGCCGGCTAAAGGAGCAGCCAAGCAATTCTGGGGTCCCGACGTTCTTTCCGAAGATCATGACTTTGTGACTACTCCCCAGGCCTCCGGGGATGAGGAGTGTCTTGAGCGCGAGCCGACGCCTGAGGGCCTTGACCGGGTCGTTCGGTTCCGGCCAATCGGTCGCTCCGATACCTAGCAGGAAATAGGTCTGATCCACGATGGCGAGCGTATCCAGTCCAACATCTTCGGCAGCCCGTCGAACGGCAGTTAGGTCGACGTGCGCGGTGATGTCGACCGCCCCGGGATCGCGGAGCCAGGCAGGCGTGGCATGGTCACCACTGGTCCCGACGACGTGGCGATGATAGGTCGTGAGTGTGCCGGCAGCATGGGTGGCCGAGTACAGCTCGGATGCAGGATGCCCGTAGTCGATCAGTACGAGGAACCCACCGTCGAGGGATCGGCCTGCCTGTTCAACCCAGCTGACCGCGTCCGGGCACACCTCGGCACGCCACCCTGGTTCGAGTTCGATGCCGAATCGGTCAACGTGTGCCAGCACCGCTGCGGAAGGTGACACCAGGCACTCCACGAATCGATCTTGATCCCGTGGGGAGAGATCGACATAGACCTCGGCGAGTCCCGAGTCGGTCATCACGATGGGATGGGACGGGAGCGCGTCGAGAAGCTCGTTGGCGAACACGATTCCCTTAATGTGAGCGGGGAGGACCGTCTCCGTGGAATCACGTAGCTTTGATGCGTGTGGGCCCAGCGTGTTGACGTGTGATGCCCTGGCGGCTGGGCTGCGGTCGACAAGTGTCAAGCGGATCGTATCGTATAGATCTGGGTGGGTGCGGGCGGTTGCGTCGAGCACATCCAGAGCTAGGCGGCCGCTTCCGGCTGCCGCTTCCACGAGGTCGTGCTCATCCGCGCCGAGATCCGACTTCCCTTGCAGGCACTGCCACATCTCGGCGAACTGCGCGGCCAGCAGCTCGCCAAAGAGCGTCCCGACGTCCACGCTCGTGAAGAAGTCGCCGGAGCGACCCGACCGACGGTCGATCCGGGCGTAGTACCCGAGGCTCTGGTGATAGAGCGCTAGGTCCATGTACTCCGCGAATGGGAGCGGACCGCGGGCACGAATCCGCCGAGCGATCACGTCCCGGAGCGACGGCATGAACCGAGTGTCTCGACTATTCCTTGAGCACCTGCAGAAACACCCGGTTCGGTCCACGCTGGACCAGCAGGAACGCGGTTCGGCCCGCTTCGACGAGGTTGAGTTCTCGGATAGCGTCGGCTGCGGTCGTGACTGCAGTGCGGTTGATGCTCACGATGACGTCGCCCGGCCGCCCCCCCCCGCTCTCCGCCGCGCCACCGGTCTCGAGATCGACGATGACGGCGCCCTCCGTGTCTTCTGGGACTCGTAGCCGACCCGCCATCTGCGGTGTCAGGTCCTGCAGCGTCATTCCGAAGCCTTCGCTAAGGCTGTCGTCAACCGTCTGGGTAGGCTCCGCTTCCGTCTCAAGGTCGAGCTCTTCGATCGTGACGTTGAGCGCAACCTCTTCTCCAGCCCGTAGCACGATCACCGGGACTGTGGTCCCCGGCCGCGTCGCCACGACCTTACTCTGGAGGTCTTCAGTGTTTTCGACGCGGTCTCCGTTGTATCGGAGGATGACGTCACCAGGCTGCATATCGGCGGCAGCAGCCGGACCACCTTCCTGGACGGACGATACGATCGCACCCATACGCTCGGTCAGCCCGAGATCTTCGAATGATTCCCGCGCGACGTTCATGATCTGGACGCCGATTCGTCCGCGGGTGACCTTGCCGGCGCGCAGCTCGGTCAACAGTTCACGAACCGTGTTGATGGGAATTGCAAAGCCGATCCCCACGTTCGACTGCCGGTCGCTGACGATGGCGGTGTTGATCCCCACGACCTCGCCGCGGATGTTGAGGAGCGGTCCACCGGAGTTACCGGGGTTAATCGCCGCATCTGTCTGAAGCACGTTCTGTGACCGGCCTGGGACCGAGGTAAACGGTCGACCGATGGCCGAGATCACACCGACGGTCACCGTGTGCCCGAACCCGAACGGGTTACCGATGGCCATGACCCAGTCACCAGGTGCCATCTGGTTCGAGTCACCGAAGTTGGCTACCGCCAGTTCCAGATCGGCGGGGAGCTGTGTGAGTTCAAGCAATGCGCTGTCGGTCAGCGGGTCGCGTCCCAGGATCTCCGCCTCATAAAACAAACCATCCTCGTCACCGAAAAAGTCGATCTCGATCATTATGGCGTCCTCTACCACATGGTTGTTGGTGAGGATCAAGCCGCTGGGGTCGATGACAAAGCCGGTACCTGCCGCCTGAACGGTTCGCTCTCGTGGCTGTTGGGGTTGCTGTTCTTGAGGTTGCCCGAAGAATCTTCGAAAGAGGTCGTCGTCACCAAAAAAGTTGTTGAGTTGAGAGCTCTGGCGCGACTCGGTCCGGATATTGACGACCATGGCCGTCTGGGTCTTCGCGATCTCTCTGAACGTTCCGGCGTCGATCGGCCCGTCCAGCGGGTCGCTATTCATCGGCGGAGGTGCGAAGGTTTGGGCAGAGGGGGCCGGCGCCATGTCGAAGCGAGACGCGATGACCAGACCGATGGCCATTGAGGTCACTGCGATCAGAACGCCGGAAAACAGTGTGCTCCTTCGTGTCGACATCATCTCCTCCAGCGGCTTCATTGACCCCGGGGCTCACCCCGCACTCCGCTATTTCTATAGATTACCTTAGTGTCGCGCTTGGCTGATCCCGCTGACAGGCTCAACCGCCTCGGTACGACGCCAGCGGCACGATTGCGGTCTGCACCGGCCCCGTGACCCGCGCGTTATGTGGGCCCACATACATGTTGATCTCGGTCCGCACCCCGAAGGCCTCCTGATAGATACCCGGCTCGATTGTGAACCCGGTTCCTGGGAGCAGTCTTCGGTCGTCGTGGGTTTCGTAGTCGTCCATGTGCACGCCGTTGCCATGTACTGCTTCACCGAGGCTGTGACCGGTCCGATGCACAAAAAACTGTCCCATCCCAGCCGCGTCGATGACCTCGCGTGCCGCCCGGTCGACCTGCCACCCTCGCAAGTCCTCGCCGGTCGCGCTAGCGTTTTTCACACGGGCCACGGCGGCATCCCTGGCCGCACACGCCAGGTCGAACGCGGCGACGTACTGGGGAGGCACGTCGGCGCCCGCCCATCCTATCCAGGTGATGTCGGCGAAAACGGCGCCGGGAGTGTTCAATTTACCCCATAGGTCCAGGAGCACGATGTTGCCGCGCTCGATCGGCCGGCACTGCCGTGCCGTTGGCAGATAGTGAGGGTTTCCGCTGCTCTGTTGCGAGGCGACAACCGGCGGAGAATCCGTGACAAGCTCCGCGTCTCTGAACCAGCCGACCATCGCATGCTGCACCTCAAACTCCGTCATAGGCGTGGCTGATTCAAGACGCTCTCCGATCAGGGCGAACGCCCGATCCTTGATTTGGTATAGCCGGTCCGAAGCCGCTTGATGGGTCGCCAGAGCTGCCTCGTCCCATACGGCCTCGAATCGCTGAACCAAGTCGCCCGACGAGACCACCCTGACGCCGAGCGCCCGGATCCTGTCAACGGTTCCAGCGTCGACCCGTGAGACATACGGGATTGCTCCCTTCGGCGAATACTCCATCGCGAGGATGTCGCATCCTGTCACGAGCGTCGAGAGTCCGTCCTGAAGTTGTTGATGACCAGCGTAGAAAGAGTGCGTTCCTGGTAGGTGGGCCAGGCTCGTTGGTTCGATCGTATGCATCAGCGAGCGCGGCTCGCCGGTCGCTGGAATAAGGTAGTACCACCGCCGCGTCGTCAGCTTCGTTGTCGAATCGACCTGGACGACGGCGCGGGCGATGGGATTCGATCCATGGAAATCGTACAGTAGCCAACCGTCGACCCCGTCCTCCTGGAGAGCAGCCTGAATAGCGAGAATATCGAGCGCCACTGGCTGAGTATAGGCCACGTCCTGGATTGAAAGATGTCCCACTACAGGGTTGGACGTAAATCGTCGCGAGAAGGTCTGGGAGGGTGCCAGTGTTGCCGCGGTCGTGAGGTCTGCGCGTCACGGCGAGGCCCCAGTGCAAACGGGGCGCCCAGCGCGAGAAGAGTGACGGTGAGCTAAAACCTAAAGGGCGTGGCAATGCCGCTGACGTGGCCGACGGTGCCAAGAGCAGCCGACGCTCAGCTTGGACCGGTCGGCGTGGTCAGAAAAACAGAGGAGATGGCTGCCCGCGAGCCGGCGGCTACGCTGCCGGCTCGGCCTCGGCGTCCTCTCCTTCGCCCTCTTCCTCTTCTTCCTCTTCGGGTTCAGGCGGCTCAGGAAGCTCATCGACCAGGTTGGCTTCAATGCTACCGTTCTGATGGCTGAACTCGTAGTTGCTTCGGTCCATTGCAGGGTTTCTTGGCACACGGAGCTCGATCGCGACGACTTCCTCCGGAAGGATCGGTTCCCGGAAACGGACGCGGTCACCGGTCACCGTGTTGCCGTCAGCGTCAAACCAGAACTCATCGACTTGAAACCCCGCCAACGCGTTGTCGCCTTGATTCCGCACGAGGAAGGTCGTGACGATGAAGTTGGCTTCACGGGCGGCCCGTGGCTGGGTGTACCCGATAGGGGCGAGGCCACGCTGAGTCGCAACGAGTACTGCGTCGCTGTTTTCAAGTCTATTGGTCAGGCTCTGAGCCGCGGCCAAAGCCGCGGGGTCGATGACTCGCTCCGGTAGGGCCTCCATCTCCTCGGCCTCTGAAGGCCCGGAGCCTCCGCATGCAACCAGGGCCACGACGCAAGCTAGAGAGACAACAAACGCCGCGTTGGTGAATTTCATCATCAGGTTCCTCCGAGTGCCTTCGCCTGGATGCGCAAACGGAGATTATAGGCCCGGAAGACCAAAAATCTCAATACTCTCTGGATCGAGGCTTCGGGGAGTCACATTTCCCCGTTCCAGTCCTCTGCTTCTGGGCTCATCGACCTAAACACCTCAAGATGCCATTTACCCCCGCCCCACGGCTCGATGACCTCTGCCGCGATTACATCAACAAGTAGATCCGAGAACATCCGACCATCCGGGTCGCCCTCGAGATAGTAGGCGGGCTCATCCCACGCGAAGTTAGGATACAGGATCAAGCTCAGAAACAGGTCGTATCCGTCATCGACGACCATCAGCTGCCCGCACGGGCGCTTCTGGGTGGAGTGATAGACGAGATATTTTTCCGCGCTATGGGCGCGGATGTAGCGTTTGAGGGCGAATTCTCTGGCGACGATTTCCTCGACTGCGATCTTTTTGTCCCAGCAATCGTGACAATACTTCTCTTCGCCGCCTGGCTCAGACACATCCTTGGTTCCGCACAACGCACACTGAGATTGGGCCGCTGACCGGGGTGACACGTTTGGATTCTAGTGTCCGATCTCGCGGTTTGCAACACGACTAGCACAGCTTTGCTCTTGTTAATATGTGTGAATGAACCACCCCTCGCCACACCTGGGTCTCCGTCATCTGGCGTTGTTTGTCGTCGCGTTCGATGAGACGAAGCGTTTCTACACCGACCTGCTGGGATTCGAGATTGAGTGGGAGCCCGATTCCGACAACATCTATCTGACATCGGGGAGCGATAATCTCGCGCTACACCGAGCGGCGGCGGAGCGATCGTCGAGGGAAACAGCCCTCGACCATCTCGGTCTGCTGGTGCGCAACGCGGCCGATGTCGACGCCTGGGCGAGGTTTCTCGAGGCTCGTGGTGTCACGCTTGCCGCCCAACCACGCACGCATCGTGACGGTGCGAGGTCGTTCTACCTTGACGATCCGGATGGCAATCGCATCCAGTTCATCTACCATCCACCGATCAGTGGTCAGGGCTCTTCGCTCGACGTCGGGACTGACTGACGGGTCGAGGTGAGGGCCGGCGCATACATCTCCCGGACGTAATGCTTGACCATTCGCTTTGCGCTGAACTGTGGAGTAACGGTTCGGCTCGCCTCTTTGACCACCTGGAGCCAGCGCTGCGGGACACCCTGATCGTCACGGTCGTAAAACAGTTGGAACAATCTGGGTCTCGAGAAACCCGTACAGCGCGCGTGTTGGCGTTATCAGCCGTGTCCGGGTCCTCGTTTTTGCCGCCGCCACGGCACAGGCTGCGGCCACTTCAATGACGACGTGGGTCCGATCCGCGACCAGACGCATCGCCGCCGCCATGTCGTTGAGTTCGACCACGATCGACTCGTCCACCAAATCACTGAGCAGTGGCCACATGGTTGGGATGACCGGTTGTCCACCACATCCGTCGACAAACAACGGCTACCATTCGTCGAAACGGCTTACCGCACCCCGCGTCAGCGAGCGAAACGGAGGTGCTGCCGTCTCGGGCTCCTCAGAATAAATCCTCGTGCCCGGTCGGAGTGCCCGGACCGCGGTCGCGAGGCCAGCCAGTAACCCGCTGCCGCCGACCGACGCCACAGCCGCGTCGACATCAGGGAGGTCGTCCACGATCTCCAGACCGACGGTTCCATTACCGCTGATGAATCGGTCAGCGTCGAACGGGTGAATGAAGCAGCCCGGAAATCGCCCCTGGCGCCTCGCGGATCGTGTCCAGGGTAATCTGACGCGGCCTCGGTTCAGTCACTGGGTCTTCGCAGTTGTCACCGCTCGCCCCACTTTAACTTCTCACGCAAGACGGCGAAGTAGCTCCTCGATTCGGCCCGAATAATCCTGAGGGGGCGAGCAGCTCTTTCGACGGTCACCACATCGCCGGGCACGAGCTCGAGTCCGGACTGACCGTCGAAGCTGGCGTATGCCGAGCGATGGGGATCATCGAGGGCAGGCGCGACCCGAACAGTCGTGGTGCTTGGGATGACGATCGGTCGGTTGGTCAGCGTGTGTGGTGCGATTGGGGTCAACAGCAGCGCGTCGACCAAGGGATGCACGATCGGCCCACCGGCTGCCATGCTGTACGCCGTCGAGCCGGTTGGGCTTGACACGATTAACCCATCCGCACGAAGACAGGTCACGAATTGGTCTCCCATGCTGATGGTCAACTCGATGATGTTCGAGAGGGCCGACTTACCGATCACGATGTCGTTGAGTACGACACGATCGGTGATGTTCTGGCCGTCACGGATCACGGTCGAGCGGAGCATGTGACGTTCATCGATACCGGCGGTGCCGTCGAGAACCGATTCCAGTGCTCGATAGAGCTCGGGCAGCGTGATCTCGGTGAGAAAGCCGAGACTGCCGAAATTGACGGCGAGGACGGGGATGTCTGTGCTGACACTGGCATCGGCGAGCCTCCGTGCGACTCCCAACAGCGTGCCGTCGCCACCTAGAACCACCAGCAGGTCGACCCGGCCGGGCAGCGCGTCTCTCCCGAACGTGCTGGCCCCGTCCTGGCCGGCGAGTTGAGCCGTCTCGGTTTCGACTTCGGTGGCGACACCGCGTGCAGAGAGCCAGTCCACGATACCGGTCACGACCTCGGCAGCCTCTGGCAATCGGGCCTTTGCGATGATACCGACGGCTCGAATGGCACGCAGTTCTAGAGATGGCTCGGTCAGCGCGGTCATATTCGGAGATGCAGAAAAAACTCGTGATTTCCCTCGGCTCCGGTGATCGGAGACCGAGTCATCCCAATTCGTTTCAGTCCTATTCTATCGGTTTCGGCGGCCACCTCGTCGATTACCCGTCGGTGCACGGCGGGGTCGGTGACAACGCCCTTTTTCCGAACCTCGCTCCGACCGGCCTGGAACTGGGGCTTGATCAACGCGACCACGTCGGCGCCGGGGCGCAGCAGCGGTGGCACCCGGTCGATGATCAGCGTGACCGAGATAAAGGAGACGTCGATCGTGACGACATCGAACTGACGACAGTCGACCGGTAGCATGTCTGCGTGCAAGACGCGGGCGTTGAGGCCCTCGAGCGCGACCACCCGGCGGTCCTGACGGAGCTTCCAGGCGAGTTGATTGTGTCCGACGTCAAGGGCCACCACCCGTTCGGCACCTCGTTGCAGCAGGACGTCGGTGAAGCCCCCGGTCGAGGCTCCGATGTCGAGGGCGAACCGGTGGCGAGGGTCGATGCCAAAGACCTCGAGGGCATGCGCGAGCTTGACCCCGCCCCGACCGACATACGGATGGTCTGGTGACGCGAGGGTGAGAACGGCGTCGGTCGCTGTGGGCGAGCCTGCCTTGGCCACAACCTCGCCATTGACGCTGACGTGTCCCGCGAGGACTAGCGCGCGCGCGCGCGTGCGAGTGTCAGCGAGCCCACGTTCCACGATGAGCGTATCAAGCCTGACTCGGGGGGACACTCGACTAGTGCCTTCTTGCAATGACCCAATCGGCGATGTTTGAGAGCCGGCCGCCGAGCGATGCCGCTTCGAGCGACGCCTTGGCCAGCTCAATCGAAGATTGAGCCATGCGGCGTGATTCCTCCAGGCCGAACATAGCCGGATACGTCGGCTTTCCAGCCGCGGCATCCTTCCCGACGGTTTTGCCCAACCTGTCGGCGGTACTCTCGACGTCGAGAATGTCGTCGACGATCTGAAAACCCAACCCAAGGTGGGCGGCATAATCATCGACGGCCTGAACCTCAGGTTCGGTCCCGCCAATCATCACGGCTCCGGCCACCGCGGCCGCCCGTATCAATGCGCCGGTCTTACGCTCGTGCATCGCACGGAGCTCGTCAGGGCCGAACGACGAGTCCGGCTGCACGGGAGATCCTGAGAGTTGACCAGCGGCGTCGAGGTCGATCACCTGACCGCCGACCATCCCTATTACTCCAGCCGCCGTAGCGATTCGCTCGGCAACTCGTAATTTTCGGTGGAGCACCGACACGTCGCTCGTATCCGGCCATCGCGCGAGCACACGAAACGCTTCAGTCAGGAGCGCGTCGCCGGAGAGAATCGCCAGGCCGTCGCCGAATACCACGTGCGCGGTCTGTTGACCCCGGCGCAGCGTGTCGTCATCCATGGCGGGGAGATCGTCATGAACGAGCGAGTAGGTATGGATCATCTCGATCGCACACGCAGCCGGGTGGACGAGGGTCCGGATGGACTCCGACGTGGCTCGACCCACGGTGCTCGCAGCGGCCAGCGTCAGGATGGGACGCAGGCGCTTGCCACCGGCGAACAGGCTGTATCGCATCGCGTCGATGGCGGCGGGCGGAGCGTCGGTGTGAGTGGGTAACAGGCGCTCGATTGCGTCGTCCACCTCGGTTCGGCAGGCGTCCATGTACGCCTTGATTCCGTTCGTGGTGCCCCTGTCGAAGTCGCTAGCACTCATGACTCACGGGCGTCTCGCTCGGTTGTGGACGGTCCTACCCGGTCTCGGAGGGCGAATCGCTGAGTGTGGCCGGGGCCGATCTCGCCTCGCCGTGGTCGGTGAGGACCTCGATCCGTTTCTCTGCCTCTTCGAGACGGGTGTGGCAGTAGCGGGATAGCTTCACGCCTCGTTCAAACAACTCGAGCGACTTCTCGAGCGTGAGTGTACCGTCCTCGAGTGTCTTGACAAGCGACTCGAGTTCGCTCAGCGCCGACTCGAAATCCTTGATGCTGGGTTCGGGTGCATCTGTCACTTTGTACTCCTGACCTCGCAATCGAGTTCGCCCTTGTGAAGAGTCACCGTAACTGACTGACCAGGTCGCACCGCTGTTGCATCGCGGACCACCACGGACCGGTCGGCGGTCCAGCACACCGCGTATCCACGTGAGAGCACCGCAAGTGGACTCAGGACTTCGAGCCGCCCGACCGCCGCGCGGAGTCGTGTGGCCCGATCGGTGTGGGCGTGACGGGTAGCCTGGGCCAGCTGCGTACGGGCTGAGACTAGTCGGGCCCGAATCTGCCCGAGCCGCCGCCCAATCGAGAGCGCTTCTAGGCGAAGGCGAACGGTATGTATGTCACGTATGCGCCGCCCGACCATCGAAGAGATAGCGCTGTTGAGCCGATGGCTGAGCTCCGCGGTGTATCGACCATGACCGGCCACCCGCGCGGGCCACCCCGCGAGACCGGGTCGTCTGTCAAGGATATGGATGGCAGCCCGGCGCTGCTGCAGGCCGGCGGTGACCGCACTACGAAGGCGGTCTTCTGCCCGTCGAATCTGAGCGGCGAGCTCCTCTTTGGGGGTGACGACGAGCTCGGCTGCGGCTGACGGCGTCGCCGCGCGAAGGTCTGCTACGAAATCGCTGATCGTGAAATCTGTCTCATGACCAACGCCCGACACGACCGGGACGGGCGCTGTCGTGATGGCGCGTGCGACTAACTCCTCGTTGAACGCCCAGAGGTCCTCAATGGAGCCGCCCCCGCGGGCGACGATGATGACATCGACACCAGGGATTCCCCCGAGGTGACCGAGCGCCCGCACGATTTCCCTGGCCGCCCCTTCACCTTGCACGCGGGTCGGGCTGATAATCACGTTGGTGTTCGGGTACCGTCGTCCGATGACGGTAAGGATGTCCTTGACGGCGGCTCCGTCGAGGGACGTCACAATGCCGATTTTTCTCGGTAGCAGCGGCAGCGGGCGCTTGCGTGCCGTGTCAAACAGTCCTTCGTGGTCCAGTCGTTCTCTCAGCTGTTCGAACGCGAGCTGAAGCGCGCCGAGCCCTTGCGGCTCCAGGTGCTCGCAGACGATCTGGTACTCGCCCTTGGGGTCGTACACGGTCACTCGGCCCCGGGTGACGACGTACTGGCCGTTCTCAGGCTTAAACCGGAGATACCGAACGGTCGACCGGAACATCACAGCGTTGATCTGGGTGCCAGTATCTTTGAGCGTGAAGTATAGATGTCCCGTTTTCCAGACCCGAGCGTTCGAGATCTCACCCTCGACCCAGATCTCACGATAGGTTGTCTCAAGCAGCGTACGAATCGCGGACGTCAACGTCGTGACCGTGAAGACCTGACGGTTCGGTTGTGGCATCGTGGTTAGTGGATCGTCGAACGGCAGCGTCGTGCGATCAGTCACGCCGACACCGAGGCCGGTGTCGTGAGCGCGGTGGTGGCGAAGTTCACCCGCTCAATGGCCAGGGCCCGCCCGGTCGCGGGGTCCGCAGTGATGACGACGCCGTTTAGGCGAGGGTTGGCCGACGCGGTTTCGAACCGTGACGGCATCCCGCTCACAAAGCGCGCCAGCACCGGGCGCGTGTCGACCCCGATGACTGAATCGTGGGGTCCGGTCATACCAACGTCGGTGATGTAGGCCGTGCCGTTCGGCAACACCCGTTCGTCCGCCGTCTGCACGTGAGTGTGGGTCCCGACGACCGCAGTCACCTCGCCGTCGAGATACCATCCCATCGCCACTTTCTCTGAGGTGGCCTCCGCGTGGAAGTCGACGAGAATCACGGACGTCTGTTCTCGTACGCGCTCGATCTCGCGGCGAACCACATTGAAGGGGTTGTCGAGGGGATTCATGAAAATGCGCCCCATGACGTTGATGACCCCGAGCGTGACACCGGCCGGAGTTATCGCAATGTAGTGGCCGGCACCTGGCGCGTCCGGGTAGTTGGCCGGGCGAATCAATCGAGGTTCAAGATCGATATAACTGAGGGCTTCTTTCTTGTCCCAGATATGGTTGCCAGACGTCATGACATCGACACCCATGTCGCGAATGGCCTCCGCCACTTCTCGCGTGACACCTAGGCCGCCCGCTGCGTTTTCCACGTTGGCCACCACGATGTCGATGGAGTACTGCTCAACGAGGAGAGGCAGCGCACGACGGAGGCTCTGTCGCCCTGGCTTGCCGACGATGTCACCGATAAAGAGAATCTGCACGTGCCTATGATCGCACAGGCTCCGGTTCGAAGTGAACAGTTAGCTCGCCATGGCCGCTGATCTCGATCCGGCTCTGGCCGTACGCGTGCGCGCGGTGGCCGACGATCATCTGTCGGGAGCATCGAGGTTGACCCAGGTAGCGATGGAGATCCTCCTCGATGCACATCGGGTTGGTGACGGCGATGCTGCTGCGTGTGCGTTGTGCGCGGCGCAACCAGCAATGGCATCGGTGTGGAACGCCGCCGCTGTGGCCGTTGGCGCCGATGGTCTGCGTCGTCTCCAGCGTCTAAATCAGCAGGTCCGCCGGTCGCCTCGGGCGCTTGCCCGTGTCCTGACGGACCTACTGCTGACTCGGGGCGAGGGCCCGAGGGTCCTCGCCGCTCCACTCGTTGTAGCCACGGTCTCAGCCAGCGCGTCCGTCAGGGTCTGTCTCGAGGCCCTTTCGGAGCGCACTAGGCTGGAGGTGATCTGCACCGAGGCACGGCCCCTGCTGGAGGGCCGTGAGATGGCGGCCGATCTTGTCGGCGCCGGCATCCCTACCACGTTGTGTACCGATGTAGGCATCGGCGCTGTGATGGCCGAGGCCGGGCCGGCGCTTGAGGCGGTCATTGTTGGTGCTGATGCCGTCGCTCCTCGCTGGTTCGTCAACAAGTGTGGAACACGCCATGTTGTCGAGATCGCCGCGAGCCTCGGCGTTCCGAGCTATGTGGTTGGGAGCAGGGAGAAGTTCATCGCCGAGATTCTGGCGGATGAACTCAGATCGAGTCGAGGCACATCGGAGGAAGTCTGGGAGCATCCGCCCCCGGACGTGACAATCGCCAACCCGTACTTTGAGCGCATTCCCGTCGAGCTGGTCGCGATGTTTGCGACCGACGCGGGCCCGATCGGACCGGCGTCAGTACCAGAGCTCTGCCAGTCGGTGGTGAGCCGAGCGGACTCGGCCCGGCTGATCGGAATCATTCGACTCGCGCGAGGAGGATAGATCCATGGATTAAGGGATACCTTAATCGGCATCTCTGTCTAAATATGAGTATGTAATACTAATATTAAATTATTGATCTAGACTAACCTATTGGATATCCTACGTGAGGGAGTGGCTGCCAGAAGGCCACTGTCAGCGATGAGGGTGTCATTGATGTAACCCGCGAGCCGAAAGGCGGTGGATGGTGGGTTTTCAAAAGAGAACGGACGGAGTGACCAAACGGTTCGAAGCTGACGCACGTCAGCTCGTGCCAGTGAGTGACGAGATCGGCGGAACGGTAATCTATCTCAACGGTCGTTCTGCATATTACGTGCTGAACGGGGAGTGGTTTCAAGCCGTTCGCGGTCCGACAGGGTCGTCGACCGAGTCGCGCGACGCGTGGACGGATGAGCTGCCGACGCGCGAGCTCCCGACGAATAATGAGGTCATGTCGACTTCCTGACCGGGTTTCGCCTATCCTAAAAGGCTTATGATGGAAGAGAGCGACGTGCTGAAAACGGAGTCAGAAACAGAAACCGACCCGGCTGAGACCGCTGAGAGTGCGATTCCTGCTGTAGAGCGCAAGCCGATGCCACCGGTCCGAAGCCGGTTCATGTTTGTCGACATTGCTTCCCTGCGCGCCAAACAGCTTCGACGAGGAGCGCTGCCCAGGGTCAACGTGCCGCAATCAGAGGTCGAGGTCGACACGGCCGAGCCGGCGCCAAAGCTCGAGCATATCGCGATGCAGGAGGTCGAAGAAGGGTTGATCGTCTACGACTATCCGGGAATGGACTCAGAAGAAGCCGTCGCCGAGGAAACATCGTGAACACCTCCGAACTTCCATCGATTCTCCTCGCCACCATCAACGGTCTTATTGCATCGACGACCTTCCTGCTCGCGCTGTTTATCGGGTTTTGCTTCCTGGCCGGGCTCCCCAAGCTTCGCAGGCCGACCCGGGGCTCGATGGTCGTGAGAAACCTCGGCGAGCAGATGACCGGGAAGACCCACTACCTCTCGCCCGATGCTCCACAGGGACCGACCGACCAGCTGCGCACCCCGGAACTACTCGAACAATCCAGTCGTCAGGCCTAGTCGGCACGTCGGAGTCCGCCCTGCTTCGAGCTCAGGTCTCTATAGGCGGCGACTCTCGCCACCATGGTGCGTCCTGCTCGTATGCGTCAGCCAGCCGAAACAGGGTCGCTTCATCGAACGCCCGACTCATCAGCTGTAGGCCCACAGGAAGTCGCGTGGATGTGAAGCCGGCCGGGACACTGATCGCCGGCAACCCGGTCAAGTTCGCGCTCACTGTGAAGATGTCCCCGAGATACATGGCTAGGGGGTCATCGAGATGCTCACCGATCCGGAACGCTGGCGTCGGGGTTGTCGGCGTCGCGATCGCATCGACGTTCTGAAACGCATGATCGTAGTCGGCCTTGATTAAACTTCGAACACGTTGAGCCTGGACGTAGTAGGCGTCGTAGTAACCGGCGCTGAGTGCATAGGTTCCTAGCATGATGCGACGCTTTACCTCGGCGCCAAAGCCCTCATCGCGGGTGCGCTCGTACATCGTTTGGAGAGTCGCACGGTCGGCATCGAGCGTCGCCCGAAACCCGTACCGGACGCCGTCGTATCTGGCCAGATTGGAACTGGCTTCGGCTGGTGCAACCAGGTAGTACACCGGGATCCCGTACTCGATGTGCGGCAGCTCGATGTCATGGATCGTGGCGCCGCGTTGCGCGAGGATGTTGAGCGCGGCGTCGAAGGCGCGTCTGACGTGGTCGTCGATGCCTTCAAGAACTACCCGTGGGACGCCCACACGCGCACCATCCGCATGACCGGGCAAGAACGTCGAGGGGTCTGGAGTGTCATACGACACCGAGGTGGCGTCACAGGGGTCTTTTCCCGCGATCACCCGGAACACTGTCGCTGTGTCGGCGACCGTAAGCGTCATGGGGCCGATCTGATCGAGTGAGGATGCGAAGGCAAGCAGGCCATACCGTGAGACCCGACCGTAGGTCGGTTTCAGTCCCACAATCCCACAGAATGCCGCCGGTTGACGAATCGATCCTCCGGTGTCTGAAGCGATAGACACCGGGGCTAGCCGAGCCGCGACGGCAGCGGCGGCGCCTCCGCTCGACCCTCCCGGGATCCGGTCGGTCGCCCATGGGTTACGAGTCGGTTCATAGGCAGAATGCTCGGTCGATGAGCCCATGGCGAACTCGTCACAATTCGTTTTTCCAAGCATGACGGCCCCGGCGTCGTGTAACCGCTTAACGACGGTGGCGTCGTAGGGTGGACAAAAGCCAGCGAGGATGCGCGATGCTCCAGTCGTGGGTGTTCCGCGCGTACAGATCACGTCCTTTACCGTGATCGGGACACCGAGGAGCGGCCGGTCCCGCCATTCGTCACGGTGACGATCGATGTCGTCGGCCCGAGCTCGTGCGGCATCTTCCAAAACCACCGTGAATGCATTGAGCTGGGGGTCGACGGCGTCGATGCGTTCGAGAAACTGCTCGCAGAGGTCACGTGCAGTCGAGTCTCCAGACGCGACTGCATCGCGCAGCTCGGCGACCGTCCAGTCGCGATCCATCATTACCCGATCACTTTTGGCACACGGAACAGACCGCGCGGACCCGGGGCGGGGGCATTCGCGAGCGCATCGTCGGTCGCGAGCGAGGGACGTGGTGTGTCGGGGCGTAACGGCCCGACCTCCGCGCCTGGATGCCACGTCGCTGACACACCCGCGGTATCGACTTCCTGGAGGCGTTCCGCGTACGTGAGGATTTGCGCGAGCTGCTTCGTGAACAGCGCCTGCTCGTCATCTGTGAGCTCGAGATGGGCGAGTCGCGCGATCCGTGCGACGTCGGACTTGGTAAGAGGAGAAGCCATCGAACAGACTCGTCGTGCCTATGATATACGGGGTGGCGCATCCTTATCTTGGAGGCGCACCGACGTCGAGTTACGGCCCCGTTATTCTCAGCACGCCCCGGCGTGGACGACGACCGGTGAATGCCCTTTACCGGTAGTTCAGCTCGCCGGCTTCGATCCGCACGTCGAGGCGATTCGGTTGCGGCGGGAGAGGACAGGTCGTATAGGGATTGAAGGCGCACGGTGGGTTGTACGCTTGGTTGAAGTCGACGGTGGTCCACCCCTCTTCATCAGGCGCGTCCGCATAGAGGAACCTCGCCGCCGGGTAGGTTTCTGTACCGCTTGTCAAATCTCGGAAGATGAACCACAGCCGCTCGCCCGACGTCATCGGCAGCATCGTGGTTTCCCGCCCGTTGACCGTCATGGCGACCGACCCGTGACTGGTGAAGGTTTCGATGTCGCCGAGGATATTCGGAAGCGCCACGGTGAGCGGCTGGTCGTGCGGGACGAAACGCCCATGGACACGGTAACGCGCGTCGATGGGAAACCACTTCAAACCGGTAAAGCTGGTTCGGATCTCGCTGTTCGGATCGCTCACGCGGACGGCCAGTCGGTCGCCGCTGTAGTGGACCCAGAGGGTGATGTCCCCGATGGTCAGGTTCTGACGGGTGCTCTCGGTCGGATAGAGTCGCGTCTCGGTCACGGGTTCTGCGTTGACGGCTAGCGTCTGCCCTTCGGTGGCACGTAGGAAGACCTCGTGATCTCGGAGGACGAAGTCGCCGGCCTGCTCGGGACCTTCTGGTAGCACCAGGTCATTGAGGGGACTGGCACCAAAACTGTTCGGCCCCTCGCGAAGAAAGTGGAAGGCGCTCATTGTGAGCCACCCGTTATCGGCTGTCAGAGTGGCTTCGCGTGTAGCGCGCCATGCCTCTTGGGAGGTTTTGTAGTCACCCTGCTGTCCGACCAAGGTCGGGACGCTCAGGCTGAGCGCCAAAATGGTTAGCGCGACTGGAAAATAGGTGGTCGACGGTCGTCGCACGCGACGTCTCTTTCTGTGCGGTACTCGAGTTTCCCATGCAGAATAGTGGACTGGTTTGGACGCGTCAATCGCCCGGTCATTGCGAGTCGTCGTGACCGACAGCCCTTCTTTTTCGACCAAACCAACACGGCGCGCGGCGGTGGTCGGCACGTGGTATCCCGCGGACCCTGACGCCTTGGCTCAACAGGTCGATGCCTATCTGGATGCGGTCGATGTGGTGTCCCGAGCCGATGTGACCGCCCTGATCGCACCACACGCAGGGCTGGTCTATTCGGGCCCGGTCGGTGCCTATGCGTATCAGGCTGTGCGTGGGCGCTCGTATGACGTTGCGCTTCTGGTTGGTCCGTCGCACTTTGTGGGCTTCGAAGGGATGTCAATCTATCCGCGCGGCGCATTCGCGACACCGCTCGGGCCGGCTGTGGTGCACGCCGCGATCGCGGAGCAGCTGCTGTCGGGATCAGACCTCATGATCGAGTATCCCCGCGCGCACGAGCACGAACATTCTCTGGGAATGCAACTCTCGTTCTTGCGACGCGTCTTGCCGGATACGCCAATCGTGCCACTGGTGATGGGCGTTCAGAGTCGGGCGACCAGTGTCGGGCTTGCCGAGGACTTAGCGCGCACGCTAGCCGGGACCCGGGCCCTGCTGGTGGGCAGCACGGATCTGTCTCACTACTTCGATGCCGAACGTGCCGCGCGCCTTGACTCGCGCGGCGTCGACCACGTGGACGGATTCGATTGGGAGGGGCTTCTCGCCGAGATGGAGCGATATCCCCAACCTGGCCAGGGTCGCTGGTCGAGACCGTCCGAGAGGTGGCCGCTGCCGCGGTCACCGAAGATCCACGCTTCCCTCCGGCTCAGTGTCGAAGAGCTACAACAGTTCGTGATCGAAGTTTCGGTACTCGGACCACTCGAGCCCTGTTCGGGACTCGAAGCCGTCGAGATTGGACGGCATGGATTGGTTATTGACGATGATCCCCGTCGCGGACTCTTGTTGCCACAGGTGGCGGTCGAGAGGAGCTGGGACCCGCACACATTTGTGTCGAAGACGTGCGCCAAGGCTGGCTTGAGGCCTGACGCGTGGACCCACACCGCGACGCTCTCGATGTTCGAAGCCGACGTATTCAGCGAAGTTGACGCAGCAGCCTCAAATTCTGAAGGTCCATAGAGTCTGCGTCCACGGACAATGGGGCGCCGCTTCCAGATTTTGGAGTCTCCAGCACCATCGGGAGCTGGCGGAACCGTTCGTCACGTAACAGCCGCGCGAACGGCTCGATTCCGATATGCCCGCGGCCGATGGTCTCATGGCGGTCGACTCGACTGCCGAGCGGCTGCTTCGAGTCGTTGAGATGAAACAACTTGAGCCGGTCGAGCCCCACGACCGTCTCGAACTCCTTGAAGACACCAACATAGCCGCCTGGTGAGATGATGTCGTAGCCGGCCGCGACCAGGTGACAGGTGTCAAGACACACACCCAGCTGCGACGCGTCATCAACACGATCGATGATCGACCGGAGGTGATCGAACCGGTGACCCAGGACTGTGCCCTGACCAGCGGTCTGTTCCAACAGGAGTCTGGCCGAGCCGGGCGGGTGCCGTGCCAGGACGTCGGTAATCGCATCAGAAATTCTGGCTAGCCCTTCATCCTCCGAGCTGGTCGTGTAGGCGCCAGGGTGGAGCACGACCCCAGCAAGTCCCAGCTGGTTGGCCCGCTGCAGTTCGTCCTGGAGTGCCTTTATGGAGCGGTCCCTGAGCCTGGCGTCGGGTGATGCCAGGTTGATGAGATAGCTGGCGTGGGCCACGATCGGCGCGATTCCGGTCTCGGCAACCCGCTGGCGAAACAGTCCGACCTCTGCATCGGTCAGCGCGCGTGCCCGCCACTGATTGGATGATTTGCTAAATATTTGGACCGCTTCGCAGCCGGTTGCCACCGCCCGGTCAACCGCTCGGGCGAATCCGCCCGCGATTGACATATGGGCACCCAATCGCGGTAGGGCTTGCCCAGCTGGCCGTGCGTGAACGATCATAGGCAGTTCGTCCGGCCCATTTGTCGACATTCTATTTCTTTAGACTATTCCTTTAGACGTCAGAGACACACTCATGAGTCAAGACTCCTTCGGTACACGACAGACACTGCAGGTCGGTGATGACGCGGTGCAGGTGTTCAGCCTCCGCGCGTTGGCGGAACGTGGATACCCCGACGTGGCGCGGTTGCCATACTCGCTCAAAATCTTGCTCGAGAATATGCTCCGCCGAGAGGATGGCCGGTTTGTCACCGCGGATGACATCGAGCGTCTTGCACGATGGTCTCCGGGAGAGACCCGAGAGATGACCTTCGTGCCGGCGAGGGTCCTGCTCCAAGACTTCACCGGTGTACCAGCTGTCGTCGACCTGGCCGCGATGCGGGACGGCATCATGAAGCTGGGTGGCGACCCGGATGCCGTGAACCCGCTGCAACCGGCCGAGTTGGTGATCGACCACTCCGTTCAGGTCGACTACTTCGGGTCTCCACAGGCATTCGAGCAGAACGTCGGGCTCGAGTTCTCCCGCAACCAGGAACGTTACGCGTTCCTGAAGTGGGGCCAGGAAGCGTTTCGAAACTTCAAGGTCGTTCCTCCAGGGACCGGCATCGTCCATCAGATCAACATTGAGTACCTGGCGCGCGTCGTGTGTCGTAACACCGTCAACGGACAGACCGTCGCCTATCCCGATACGCTGGTTGGCACCGACTCCCATACGACGATGGTCAATGGCCTCGGCGTCGTGGGATGGGGCGTGGGGGGGATCGAAGCCGAAGCGGCGATGCTGGGGCAGCCGATCTCGATGCTGATTCCAGAGGTCATCGGATTCAAGCTCACCGGTCAGCTGCTCGAGGGGATCACCGCGACCGACCTGGTCCTCACGATCACCGAACGTCTTCGCCAATACGGCGTCGTCGGCAAGTTCGTCGAGTTCTTCGGACCGGGTCTCGCGTCGCTCACGTTGGCCGATCGCGCCACGCTGGGGAACATGTCACCAGAGTACGGTTCAACCGTGGCCATCTGCCCGATCGACGAGATAACCATTGACTACCTGAACCTCACGGGACGCGAGGAACAGCAGGTCGCGCTTGTTGAGAGCTACGCCAAGGATCAAGGTCTTTTTGGGGTGGGCTCGACGGACACGTTCTACTTAGACGTGATCGAGCTCGACCAGGGGACGGTCGAACCAAGTATCGCCGGACCAAAGAGGCCACAAGACCGGGTGCCCCTCCACTCGGCCAAGTCGGCGTTTGCGGTGACCATGAAGGAGATGCTTGCAGGCCGTGCCGAATCCGAGAACCCGGACGCGGTACCGGGTCCAACCGATGGGCTTAGTCACGGCGCGGTGGTTGTGGCAGCGATCACCAGCTGTACGAACACGTCGAATCCGAGCGTGATGCTGGCGGCCGGGCTCGTGGCGAAGAAGGCGGTGGCACAGGGTCTCAGGCCCAAACCGTGGGTGAAGACCAGCCTGGCGCCCGGTTCGCTGGTCGTCACCGAGTATCTGAAAACGGCGGGCTTGATGGAGCCGCTCGAGCAGCTCGGGTTTAATCTAGTGGGCTACGGATGCACGACCTGTATCGGGAACAGTGGTCCCTTGCCTGACGAGGTGGCGGCGGCCGTCAAGGAAAAGGACCTTCTCGTTACCTCGGTTCTGAGTGGGAACCGGAACTTCGAGGGGCGTGTCCAGCCGCTCGTCCGAGCAAACTATCTAGCGTCACCGCCGCTCGTTGTGGCCTATGCGCTGGCGGGACGGATGACGGTCGACCTCACGACCGAGCCGCTCGGCCAGACTCCCGAGGGAGTCGACGTGTTCTTGAAGGACGTCTGGCCTACGAGCGCAGAGGTGCAAGAGGCGATAGCATCCGCCGTGAACCGAGAACAGTTCGTGTCGAAGTACGCCAGTGTGTTCGATGGTGACGATCGCTGGCAGGAGCTCCCCGCGCCCGGCGGTCGGCAATTTGCCTGGGACGACGACTCCACCTACGTGCAGCACCCGCCGTTCTTCGAGAATCTCCAGGCCCAGCCAGTACCTCCCGGCGACGTCGCCGAGGCCCGGGTTCTGGCCGTACTCGGCGACAGCGTGACGACCGACCACATTTCCCCAGCCGGCGCTATCCCCGTCGATGGTCCAGCGGGCCAGTATCTGTTGGGACGTGGTGTCGACCCCAAGGACTTCAACTCGTTTGGAAGTCGACGCGGGAATCACGAGGTCATGATGCGCGGAACCTTTGCCAATATACGTTTGAGGAACAAGTTGGCGCCCGGGACCGAAGGTGGCTGGACGCGGCATCAGCCCGACGGTGAGCAGATGTCGATCTACGACGCGGGTATGCAGTATCGAGCGGAGGCGACGCCACTGATTGTAATGGCCGGTAAGGAGTACGGTTCGGGGTCGTCACGCGACTGGGCCGCTAAGGGCACGATGCTGCTCGGCGTGCGGGCAGTGATCGCCGAGAGTTTCGAGCGGATCCATCGCAGCAACCTGGTCTTCATGGGTGTGCTGCCGCTGCAGTTCAAGGATGGTGACAGCGCCGACCGTCTTGGGTTGACAGGGCAAGAGCGTTTCGACCTGACCGGGATCGCCGAGGGACTGTCGCCGCGCTCGGAGATTACTGTTCGTGCCGTCGCCTCAGATGGTTCGACGACCGATTTTCTGGCCACTGCAAGGATCGATACTCCCGAAGAACTTAACTATTACCGCCACGGCGGGATCCTTCCGTACGTGCTTCGGCAGCTGGCTCGAGGTTAGGACCCCACGATGCCACAGCGGACCTTGCGCAGAATGTTCGCGCGAGGCTTAGTCATGGTGATGACGATGACGACGACGACACCGGCAGTGACGACAGCCCAGAACCCGAGTGACCCGGTCGAGCCCGAGCCGATCGTGTGGGATCTCCGCGAGATTTACCCGACGGACGAGGCTTGGAGCACCGAGAAGGAGCGGCTCGAACGCGAAGTAGACGGATTGTCCAGACACCAAGAGACCTTGGGTGAGAGCGCCGCTGCCCTTCGCACTGCGCTTGACGCGATCAGTCAGTCAGACAAGGAACTTGCCAGGTTGTACGTGTATGCGTTCCTCAAGGCCGACGAAGATCGCCGGGTCGCCGGACACCAGGAGAGACGAAGCGTTGCGGCATCGCTGCTCTCGGAGTTCGGAGAGGTGACGAGCTTCGTCTCACCGGAGCTGCTCGAGGTCGGTTCGGAGACGATCGAGCGATATATCGCTGAAGACCCAGGTCTTGCGAAGCACGCGTTCAACCTACGAAATATTCTGCGGCAGGAACCGCACACCCTCTCGGGCGAGGTCGAACAGGTCATCGCCGCGACCGGTCCGGTGGTGCAGGGACCCGAACGGATCTACGCGATGCTGTCGAGCTCAGATCTACCGTTTCCGACGATCACACTTTCGAGTGGAGAAGAGGTCCGACTGAACCAGGCGGCGTACTCGCTCCATCGAGCATCTCAGAACAGGGATGACCGCAAGCACGTTTTTGACAGTTTCTGGAAGAGCTGGAAAGGGTATGAGGCCACACTGGGTCAGACGCTCGATACCCAGGTCAAAGCTCACGTGTTCCGGGCGAAAGTGCGCAAGTACGACAGTGCGCTTCACGCGGCGTTATCGGGGCCCAATATTCCGGTCGATGTCTACCGTACGCTAATCGCCGCGACCCACCTGCATCTGCCGTCGCTGCATCGTTACTTCCGGCTCCGCGAGCGGATGCTGGGTGTCGACGACCTGGCCTACTACGACATCTACCCGCCGCTGGTCGCTTCAGATCGTACGTTCAGCCTTGACGAATCGAAACAGCTGGCGCTCGCGTCGGCGGCGCCGCTCGGAGACGCGTATGTTGACGTATTGAGGGAAGGACTGGCGGGCAACTGGATGCACGTGTATCCGCAAGAGGGAAAAGCGTCTGGCGCGTACATGTACGGCGCCGTCTACGACGTGCATCCCTATCTCCTGCTCAATTACAACGGTGTCTATGGCGACGTTTCCACCTTCGTCCACGAGTGGGGACATGCCATCCACACGTTGCTGTCCCAGGCGCACAATCAGTACGAAACGTCTGGCTATTCGACGTTCACGGCGGAGATCGCATCGACAACCAACGAAGTACTGCTCCAGGAGCACATGCTGTCGAAGGACATCTCCGACCAAGAGCGCCTGTATTACCTTGGGACCGCTCTCGAAGCGGTGCGTGGAACCTTCTTTCGCCAGGCCATGTTTGCGGAGTTCGAGCTCAAGATTCACGAGCTTGTTGAGGCTGGCGAGGCATTATCCGGCGCCAGGATGACGGGGTTTTACGAGCAGCTGGTTCGCCAGTATCACGGGTCCGATGAAGGGGTGGTCACCTACGATCCGGATTATGCGGTCGAGTGGGCGTTCATCCCTCACTTCTACCGCAACTTCTACGTTTTCCAATATGCGACCTCGATTGCGGGCGGAACGATGTTCGCCGAGCGGTTTCTCGACGGAGACGATCAGGCCCGTGACGACTATCTTGCCGTGCTGTCAGCCGGTGGGTCACGCCATGCCTACGAGCTGCTGCAGGAAAACGGGATCGACCTCGCAACAGATGCCCCGTATGACGCTCTGATTGCCAGGATGGACCGGGTCATGGACGAGATCGAGCAGATACTGGACCGGCAGTGCAGTAGGGTCGAGGGTCCGTGACCGCGACGAGTGGCTCCCGGTCATGAAACCTGGCCGCGGGCAGCAGGGGCCGTTACATGACTGCGCCCCTGACGATTGGCATCTCTAGAGCATCGGTGGGATCAGGAGCATCGCCACGATACTGGTGATCATGCAGACGATCGCCACGATGCCGGTGTAGCCAAGGACATCTCCGAATCGAAGCCCCGTCACGGTCAGGATTGGAATCGCCCAGAACGGCTGAATCAGGTTGGTCGTCGAATCGCCGTAGGCATAAGCAAGCACGGTCGTCGTCGCGGAGACACCAAGTTCTGCGGCCGCCGGAAGGAGATACGGTGCTTCGATCAACCATTTTGACCCCGCCGATGGTACAAAGAGGTTCATGAAGCCCGAGTAGAAATAGACGACCAGCGGATAGGTCTCGGTCGTCGCGACCCGCACGAATTGCTCACTGAGCCACGCACCAAGTTCGGTGTTGTTGATCACCCCGAAAATCCCGGCGTAGAACGGAAACTGGAGGATGACGCCTGATGCCATCCTGGCGCCGTTCGAGAAGGCGCGCACGATGTTGGAGGGGCGTCCTTGCAGTAGCAGTGCGGCGACGAGAAACACAGCGTTGTAGGCGTTAATCGTCCAAGTGGCTCCAAAACCGCGCGTCGCGATCGAGTATCCCAGCGGATACGCGATCAGCACCGCGGCCAGGATGACCCAGCCACGAAACGACTCGAGTCCCGCGGCCGGCGTGCCTGAGGGTTTCTCCTCGGGGAGAATCGGCAGCATGTCGTCGATCTGTTCATCCGTCAGCGTTTGCGGAGTTCCCCGTGGATGCAACGCGACCACGGTCGCCAGCGCAACGATGAAAATCACCACGATATAGGTCAGGTTGAACGGGTTGAACAGGCTTTCTGTGACAGGGATGAGCCGGTCGATCACCGGCTCTCCAGTGGCCGGTGCGATTAGCGGGTTTCCTGGTGTCGCCAGGATGAGAGGGGCCGACGCTGAGAGGCCGCCGTGCCATACCGTGCCGAGACCGAGATACGCGCCCGCGACGAGCACGCGGATGTCGGCTCTGGGGTTGCGTTTGGCCACGAACGGGACGAACAGCGCCGAGGCCACGATACTCAGTGCCCAGTTCGCGTAGCCGGTCACCATGGAATATGTGCCGATCAGCACGATCGCCTGTAGTGGCCGGTCTGGGTCGGGCAGCCCGGCGAGTCGGTCGAGCAGTCGGAACACGGGTCGCGAGGATACACACGCGTGGGCCGCAATCATGGCGATAGAGAACTGCATCGCCAGTTCAAGGAGCGACCACATACCGCCACCCCAGGCCAGGACCGACTCGTTCAGAGTGGCTCCGGCGCCGACGATGGCCAGGAGGATTGCCACGATCGTGAGCACCATGCACACGACCCATGAGTCGGGGATCCACCGTTGAGTGAAGATCGATAGTCGCTCGCCGAGATTTCCGACCAGACCGACGTAGGACGGGGGTGAAGGAGAAGTTGGCTTTGGCATCGGTCAACGCTTTCTGGGTCGCGCGGACTGACCCGACTCCGGGTCCAACCGCCCGGTCGAGGCCTCGGCCGAGGCTGGCGTCCCGCCTGATCCTATCGTGTGCTGACCGAGCCGCCTATCGATGGTTGGTGTTGACCACCCTGACCAGGGCCGGATACTCTGGGCACTACCTTTACTCTTTCCGACCGAGGAATAATTATGAATCGCTGGCGTGCCGTCGTCGGGGGAATTTCCATGAATCTCGCTCTAGGTTCTCTGTATGCCTGGAGTGTGTTCGTTGCTCCGCTAGAGGCTGAATTCGGGTGGGATCGCACCCAGACCTCGTGGGTGTTCTCGATTGCGATCGTCACATTTGCACTTTCGTTTATTGTGGCCGGTCGTATTCAGGATGCACGTGGTCCGCGCATTTGTGCAGCAATTGGCGCGACGCTTGTGGGCCTCGGATTTATTTTATCCAGCTTCACTACTTCCCTAACGTACCTCTACGTGGTCTTCGGTTTCATTGTGGGCGCTGGAAATGGTTTCGGCTACGCCACACCAATTCCAGTGGGGTCCAAGTGGTTTCCGGACAAGCGGGGACTGGTTGTTGGATTAATGGTTGCCGGATATGGTGGGGGGTCAGCCATCGTGATACCGGTCGCGCAACAACTGTTTGAGACAGTCGGTTGGCGGATGACGTTCCGGATTTTGGGTGTCGTGCTGTTTTTGATGTGTATGCTGGGTACGGCTTTACTAAAGAATCCTCCAGCTGGGTACAAACCGGAAGGCTGGACCCCCACGCCGGCACCTGAGCGGTCTGAGCGTGACATCCCAACGAAAGAAATGCTTGGCCTTCCTTCGTTTTACTTCCTCTGGATAGCGTACTGTTTGGGCACGACCGCTGGGCTCATGACGATCAGCCAACTCGTACCGCTTGCTAACAGCGTTGGGGTAGCTGCTGCAGTCGCGGGCTTGTTCGGTGCTGTTGGCAGTGCTAGTGGCCGGATTCTCTCAGGGTGGATGTCCGACATGGTCGGACGTTTAACAACCCTTCGGATCATGATCTTCGTGTCGGCCCTTGCAATGCCCGCTTTGTATATTGGGCGTGAGCAAGCGGTTCTCTTCTATTTGCTCGTGGCGGTGGTCTATTGGTGTTTTGGGGCGCAACTGTCGGTGTTTGCCACAACCACGGCGGACTTCTTCGGAACGCGGTATTTAGGACTGAACTACGGGCTTTTGTTTACTGCTTACGGTGTGGCTGGAATTATTGGACCGCTAATTGCCAGTCGGGTCTTTTCGGCGTCGGGCAGCTACGCGAATGCTTTTTATATTGCGGCTGGGTTGTCCGTTATAGCCTTGATATCAATTTCAATGGCCCGGCCCCCTGGACGAGAGGCTGCCGCCTGAGTGCAAGGGTAGTAGCGTTGCGGGGTTGTGTCTCTCTGCCATCCCCTGTTAAATAAGCGTTTCGATTTTTGAGTTTATTGAACGACAGTCTGATTAGGGCTTGCAAGAGCGTTGCTGACGAGAGAATTGCACGGTCCAGGTCCGACGTTCGACATCGCAGCTTCGGTTGTCGTTACTATCATTACTAAGCAGACAGGAGTAGGTATGACGACAAATACACGAAGGGTGGCGGGTCCACGCGTGGCGTTCTTGATTACGCTGGTGCTGAGTGTGATCGGCGGAGCGTCGGCGGCGGTTGCGCAAACGTCGAGCGGCGTGATGCAGGGCAACATCCGAGACACGAGTGCTGGGGTGCTGCCTGGTGTCATTGTCACCGTAACCCACGTGGATACCGCTAGCTCCCTGGTCGCGGTGAGCGACGGCAGGGGAAACTACGAAATTTCTGGGCTGGATGAAGGTGAATACGACGTCTCGGCCCTGCTGCCAGGGTTCCGCAGCGAGCCGTTCACCGTGACCGTAACAGCAGGCCAAACGACCACTCGCGATCTCATTCTCACGATCGCCCCGCTCGCTGAAACTGTGATCGTCACCCGATCCGACCAGCAACTGTCCTCAATTCCGCAGTTGATTGCCGTGGTCCAGCGGGACCAAATTGAATTCGCGCAGCGTCGGGTCTCGCTCGATGAGGCGCTTCGCGGCATTCCCGGGCTGTTCGTCCAGAATCGACGCAACTACGGTCTCTCGGGCGGCATCGGACTCAGTATCCGCGCGCCACAGCCACGGTTCGGTCTTCGCGGGCTCTCCATCATCCAGGACGGTATCCCGATCACGACGGCCGACGGCACGACCGAACCGGGGAACATCGATCTTGGGTCGGTCGGACGGATCGACGTGGTCCGGGGCCCGAGCTCCGTGCTCTATGGGAACTCTGCCGGCGGCGTGATCAGCCTGGAAACCACGTTCGACACCTCACGTCCGCTGACAGTAACTCCCGATATCCAGTTCGGCAGCAACGGCTACAACCGACAGCAGATCAGAGTGGACGGCGGGAACGACCGCACCCAGTTTATGGCGAGCGTAAGTCGGTTCCTAACCGAGGGATTTCGTCAGAACAGCGCCGCCAAGATCACCCAGGCGAACACAGTCGTCCGACACGAGCTGTCGGCTAGCACCGAGATCCGCGGCGTGTTCAATCTGTATGATGCGCCGTTCGCCGAGAGTTCCAGTTTTCTCAACGAAGCCGATGCCCGTGCCGAACCGGTGAGATCGTCAACCGGTGGCTGCCTATCTGGCGCGTGTTTGGCCCGTGGGGTGGCATTGTCTCGACACTGGGGCGAGGGGACCAACCAGGGACAGGGTGGTCTGACCCTGGAGCACCGTTTCAGCGACACTCAGCTGTTCCGGGTCACCGGTTGGGGAATGTGGCGAAAACTGGACGCTATCGGCGCGTTTCAGAACATCGAGCTAAAGCGGGGCGGTTTCGGCTTTCGGTCTGAGTATCTTGGGGGTACGCAGATTGGGTCGATCGGTGTCGAGTGGGCCACCGGGTTCGACGTCGCGTCGCAGAACGACGATCGACAAGAGTTTGCCCAGGTCGCACCTGCCACCCCTGGTGGAGAGTCAACCAACGGAAAATTGCGGGTAGACCAGACGGAGGATGTGCTCTCCGCCGGTCCATTCGCTCAGGTGACCATCGTTCCGACCGATCGCGTGGCGCTCACGGCCGGGGTCCGATGGGACTACTACGATTTCAGCGCTGGCGATCGAAAGCTTGACGACGGCGACCAGTCCGGTGAGCGGACCATGGATGCGGTCAGCCCGTCAGTTGGCGTGACGTTCGCCGCGGCGCCTGGAGTGAATATCTTCACGAATTTTTCGACCGCCTACGAGACACCGACCACCGTGGAGTTATCGAATACCCCGACGGGCGATGGCGGGTTCAATCAAGATCTCGGGCCGCAGGACCTGCGCAGTTTTGAGGTCGGCCTGCGGGGGCTCATCGAGCCGGCGCGCCTACGGTATGAGGTTGCGGTTTACACCTCCACCGTCGACAACGCGCTGGTCTCGTTCCAAAACCCCCTCTCTCAGGATTTCTTCCGAAATGCTGGCCAGTCGTCTCGTGACGGCGTCGAGCTGTTGCTCAGGTGGGTGCCGAATTCCAGCTTCAACGCCCGTTTCGCCTACACCTATCAGGACTTCGTATTCGAGGAGTTCAAGACCGATTCTGATAATTTCTCAGGACAGGCCGAGCCGGGTGCACCGCCGCACCGGATTTTCACCGGTTTCAACTACACGGCACCGTTCGGATTACGGTCTGGTGCCACCGTCCGGTGGGTCGACGAGTACACCCTCAACAACCTGAACACTGTCTTCAACTGGGCGCATACGGTCGTTGATCTTCGTTTCGGGTATGAGGCCACATGGGGTAACTCGACCGTGCGCCCGTTCGTGGGATTCGACAATCTGTTCGACGAGCGCTACAACTCGTCGGCGATCACCAATGCGTACGGGGGGCGGTACTACGAGCCCTCACCCGGGCGGGAAGTCTACGGCGGCCTGACGATAGGGTTCGGAGTGCGGTGAGACGGGGTGCCGCCACCTTCGTAGTGGCTGGCCTGTGTCTGGCTGGTTCGACCGGGGTGGCTGCTCAGCCGACGAGCACGCTTGAAGGCCAGGTCACCGATCAACAAGACGGCGCGCTGGTTGGGGCGACCGTCACGGTCACGGCACCAGCCGAGTTCTCCCCGTCGGTGGTCATCACCGACGCGACCGGTTCCTACCGGTTCAGCTCGCTCCCATCAGGTGTCTATACCGTTCGCTTTGCCATTCCTGGTTTCCAGACAGTGGAGGAATCGGTCGAGCTCACAGGAGAAGGCGTGCGAGTCCTTGGCGTTGAGCTCGCCATCTCACCGTTCGCACAGCAGGTTGACGTCGTCGGGGTCGCGCCCGGTCTGGGGGGAGGGGTCGATCGGAGCCGGATCCCAAGTACGGTGTCGGTGATCGGGTCGGTCGAGTTAGCTGAACGAGGAGCGTTGTCCGTCGCCGACACCTTGCAGCAACGTCTGGGCAGCGTAACGCTGGAAGGTACCACCAGCAATCCGCTGCAGCCGACACTGCGGTTTCGTGGGTTCACCGCCTCTCCACTGCTGGGACTACCACAGGGCCTCGCGGTCTACCAGAACGGTGTTCGAATCAACGAGCCGTTCGGCGATATCGTCCAGTTCGACCTCATTCCGCAATTTGCGATAGAGAGCATCCAGCTCGCCGCCGGCGCCGAACCGACCTTTGGCCTCAACGCCCTCGCCGGCGCGCTGGCCCTTCGTCTCAAGAACGGATTCGAGGCGACCGGGTTCAGAGGTGAGGCACAGGGTGGTTCATTCGAGCGGTTCAGTGGTACCGGGGAGTACGGGGCGACGCGTGGGCCCTGGGCTGTCTACCTCGGTGCCACACGGTTTGACGAGGCCGGCTGGCGTACCGCCTCCGGGTCCGGTGTCACCCAGGCGGTGGCAGATCTCGCGTACCGACGAGGTCGCGTCGATGCGGGTGCCAGCTTCACGTATGCCGACAGCGCACTCAACGGAAACGGTCCGGCCCCGATCGAGTTGCTCGACGTGGACCGGTCAGCGGTCTTCACCTTCCCTGACACGACTGAGAACCGTCTTGCCTTTGGCCAGGGTCGCGTCAATATCTTGTTATCCCAAGAGTGGTCCCTCCAGGCAAACGGCTTCTACCGTGACCTGGACCGCCAGACCCTCAACGGCGACGAAGCTGAATTTAACGTCTGCGACGACGATGTCTTGCCACTCGGTGCGCCGGACAACACCCTGTGCGTCGGCGGTGGGGATGACGATCCTGACGACCCCAATGACGACGCCGGCTCTGCCGTCCACCTGGCCGATGACGACGACACCGCCAGCGACGCGTCCGGCGTAACCCCGCTTGTCGACGTCGTGACCGGGAAATTCATCACCGACGATGACGCCAAGGGCGATGCAGCGTTCAATCGATCGACCACTCAGTCCCAAGGGTACGGGAGCTCAGTACAGCTCACCGGCACGCACCAACCTGGAGGGCATACCAACACGGTGGTCCTTGGCGCATCCGTCGATTTGGCTGATGTCGCGTTCGGCTCGAACAGCGAGGTCGGGACACTGACCCGTGACCGGACGGTGGTGGGCTCGGGATTATTCGCCGGCGTCTTCCAGGAGGCGCCTGATGATCTGTTCAACACCTCGCTCGAGACGGAGAACCGTGCGTATGGGGTGTATTTCTCCGATACGGTGTCGTTTTCAGATCAGTGGCATGTGACGGTCTCGGGCCGGTTCAATGACTCGCAGATCACCATCATCGACCGGCTGGGTACATCGTTGAATGGCGAGCACTCGTTCTCGCGGTTCAATCCCGCCGCCGGGGTGGTCTTCCAGGCCTCAGAGGCCTTGTCTCTCGTTGGACGCTACACCGAAGCTAGTCGGGCGCCGACCGCGGCCGAGCTGAGCTGCGCCGATCCCAACGAGCCGTGCCGCGTGCCGAATGCGTTCGTGTCGGATCCGCCGCTCGAACAGGCGGTTGCACGTTCGGTCGAGGGCGGGGCCCGGGGACGATTCAGCGTCCACGGGAGTGACCAAGAGTGGTCGTTCGTCGTCTACCGAACTGCGATAGGGGACGACATCCTTTTTGTCGCGTCGCCAGAATTGCTCGGAACCGGCTTCTTTCAGAGCGGCGGCGACACTCGTCGGGTGGGTCTCGAGGCCGAGCTCAGCGGCAGCACAGACCGCTTTGTATGGTACGCGAGCTACGGACTGGTCGAGGCCACCTTCGAGTCGTCTCTGGTGCTGCCGAGTAGGCGAGCCATCAACGACGCCGCGAGTGAGAACCGCGAGATCTTCGTGACGCCAGGCGATCGTCTGCCTGGCATTCCCCGTCATAGCTTCAAGCTGGGTGGGCGATACGATATGACCGCGGCCTGGAGCATTTCACTCGACGGGATCGTGGAGTCGAGTCGGATCTTCGTCGGCGACGAGGGGAACGACCAGGCACCGCTGGATGGCTACGAGGTCGTCAACTTTCGCTCGGCCTGGGCGCTCAACGAGTCACTGGAACTGTTCGGCCGGCTCGACAACATCTTCGACGTTCGCTACGGCACATTTGGGGTCTTGGCCGAAATCGAGATCGTACTGGAAGAGGCTCCAGACGCCCGTGACCCGCGGTTCGTGAGTCCTGGATCGCCTCGGAGCGCGTTCGTAGGGGCCAGGGTCATGTTCTGATTATGAGCACTGGCGAGTGCCGACGCCACGTAGCGCTATCTGCCGTGATCTGTTACCGTTACGGGCTGCGCGCCGCACCAGTTCGAGGTTTGAGTAGCTTGATCAACGAGTCAACGGGAGACGCTTGAGATGACCGTGGTAGTCAAGCCGGCAATCGACCCCGATCACGCCAAGGAAGTAGTCCAGCGTTTTCAGGCCGAGTCGACGAAATGGCTGTATGGGCTCGATGAGGCTGCCCGGATCCTGTCGTGGGCGCTCTTCACTCTGCTGCCCTACACCGACAAACTCAGCCAAGCCAAAGCGCTGCGCCAGCCGCACGTCATGTTCAGGGGACCAACGGGTACGGGAAAGACTGACCTTGTCAGTGCGTGCGCGATGGCCATCGATGCCAAGTTCGAACGGATCCAGGGACTCCCGACCTATATGCCCGAGGACATCCTTGGCTACGAGACGATCATCGAGGAGGTCGATGGTACCCGGAAGATCCACTTTAAACCCGGGAAGCTGATGGCCCATATCGTGCTCATTGACGAGGACAATCGCCTGTCAGGCAAGACCAAGGCCGCGCTGCTTGAAGGGATGGAGGAAAGTTCGGCCACGCTGGCATCCGACTACGGCAACTTGGCTGAAGGGAAGACGATTCCACTCTTCCCGCTGTCATGCGACTTCACTGATGTTACCGGACCCCGTTTCTTCATGGTGATCTGCACCGAGAATATCTTCGGCGAAGAGGAGGGAACCTTCGCCAACCCCGTGGCGCAGCTCGACCGGACCACCTTGTCGATCAACATGATGGACCCGGAGGATGAAGAGGACGAGCTGAAAATCAGCGCGCGTAACGTGGTCGGCAAGAAAGTAGAGAAGCTGACGAATTTGTACGAAGTGCTCGACATCGCGCACTACATTTTCGACAACGTGACGATGTCGGACTACGCACAGCAGTACAAGGTGCGCCTGATTCGGAACACGCGACCTCATCGGGTGCAGGGCCGGGCATCGCGAATCGTCAAGGAGTACATCCGAGTCGGTATCTCGCCGCGTGTCCATTTCCATCTAGAAGCGGTGGCCCGAACGATGGCGTTCTTCAACGGAGACCGGGTGATCACGCCCGACCACATCAAAGCGGTGGCGGAGCCGGTGCTTGCGCATCGCCTGGTCCTCAGGGAGGGCATGGAATTTTCGGTCGTCAAGGAGGAGCTTCTGGAGAAGATCATCCAGGACATGGAGATCCCTCCGTGGAAGTAGAGGAAGTGTTTGCCAGATTCCGCGACATCAAGCACGGAATCAAGACACGGAAGAAGTCAACCAGCATTCACTACGGTGAACACAAGAGCGGATTCAAGGGCGCCGGGTACGACATCGTCGGCGTCGAGCAATGGCGACCCGGCCAGCCGTTGAAGGATATCGCGTGGAACATCAGCCTCCGAACATTTCCGGACAAGTTGTACAAGATCGAGCGGATGGAACCGAAGGAACTCCGAACGCTGCTTGTCGTCGACCTGTCGCATTCGACCTTGTTCCAGATTTCGCAAGAGTCCAACAAGGCGCTCTTGATGCTGGATCTGCTCGGTAACATTGGGCTGACGCGAGCTAATCTTCGAGATCCGGTCGGGTTGCTGGGGTTCTCAGACCAGATCGAGATGTTTCACAAACCAAAACTCGGCACCTCTCAGGTTTTCCACATGGCCCAGAAGATCTTTGAGAAACTGGCCCTGGAGCGAGAGTTTCCGACGCGGCGGCGGGCCGATTTCTCGGTGCCCTTCAAATTTATGGCGAGCCGCTTAAAAATGCGCCATTCGTTGATCGTGATCTCCGATGTGGTCGACATGCTGAACGACCAGGCCTCCATCGATTTCAAGCTCCTAAGAATGCTGGGCGCGAAGCACGATATGATGTTCTTCATTCTGGACGACCCCAAGGAATTTCAGGTGCGACGTCCTCTTGGGTACATCCGGATTTCGGACATGGAGACGGGAAAGCAGACCGTGATTTCGGCTCGCAAGGCCGGCGCGATTCGGCGGAAGATTGAAGAGTCTCGCACTGCGCTCCAGTATGCCTTGAAGCACCGTTGCGGGATCGATTCGGTGGTCTTGACCCCGGAAAACCACACCGAGGAGCTACCAAAATTCCTGACCTTGCGGACCGCCCGCTAGGCGCGAAGGCGGAGAGAGACTGACTGAAAATGAGAGAGAACGGCAGGCTTCTTCAGAAGCTGGCGACATCGGTGGTGCTCATCGTCTCCATGGCGGTGCCGACGCTGGTGGCCGGGCAGGCATCGGAGCAGATGCCTGCCGAGGCTTCGGTGGTGCAGGTGGAGACGCTCGAGCTCGAGCCGACTGTCGTCAAGACGGGCGATGTGATTACCCAAACGTATCGCGTGCGATTCCCCGATCTGATCAGCGAGGGAAAAGAGATCATCATCCTCGAGGATCGCATGGCACCCGAGAATCTTCCGGTGCATCCGTTCGAAGGGGTCTCTCTGGAGGTCAACAAGCGCCAGGTCGGCGAGGAGTACATCTGGGACTTTGAGTACGGACTCCGCTTGATTGCACCAGAGAAGGCGTTCTACGTGGTGCCGGGATTCAGCTTCTACTACCTGGTCCGCGACCTCGGCGAAGACGTGGAAGATGTCGAGGTCGAACAGGTTGATGCGCAAGGTCGCTTCGTGCGGTACGTGACCACCATCACCGACCTGCCGGTGCTCGACATTCGGGACACGATCGAACTGGGTGAGTTTCAGACACGCGCGGCCGGCTTTCGCATCTTGGCCTGGGGCGTGGCCCCGCTTCCACTGCTGGTATGGTTTGTTTTGCTGGTCCGTCAGACTAGGCGGCCCAACACAGTATCTGAAGATCAGCAGCGGGAGGCCGACGAGCTCGAGCGACTGGAAGCCCAGATTCCACCGGCCCCGTCTATCTGGCAGGCTCGACGCACACTGCTGACGGGTGTTCGAGCGCTAGAGGACCTCGCACCCGGCGCCAGCGGGATGGCGTTGCATGACGTCCAACGCACCCTCCTGATCTCGGGGCGAGAGTTCTTGCAGGCTGAGATCCAAGAGCTCCACTCCGGGGACACGCCGAAGGACATACAGAAGCACATCCAGGGACTGCCCGAGAGCACTCTGAAGGACGCACTGCTTGCGCTGGCTGGACGCCTGGTGACCTATCAGCATGGTCTGGAGCGAGACGAGCCTGAACCGATCGACGATCCCACCGGTGAGGCTCGCGAGCTCACGGCATCGATCGCCCAGCTGCGCCCGCATATTCGTCTGTGGACGCGGTTGAAAGGACTGTTTGGCGTCTAGGGATTCTACCAATGCTCCTGACCTGGACCGAGTTCGTCGCGTTCCTGTCGGCTGGACTGCAAGAGCTGGCCGAGACGGAGTATGCGCAAGTCCGGTACGGCGATGTGGCGATGGCGATCTCGCTCGCGGGGGCCATCGCGGTTGCCGTGTTCCTGACGGCTGCGCGACTGGTGCTGTGGCGGCGGAAGTACAGCCGGCATCATTCCGGGCATACGATCGCTTCGGCTCACCAGAAACGGGCGTGGATCAGAGTGCTGCACGCGGCACCAAAAATATTGATTGTCGGAGCGCTCGCGCTGATCCTGGTCGCGGCCGCCGACCCCTTTCTGACCGCCACAGAAGAGGTCAGCGGGTATGTCGAGTCCCGGGTCCGCGTCGACCTGGTCGACACGTCTGGGTCGATGGCGTGGGAATTTCCAGAGTCCGACAAATCGAAGGCCGAGGTGGCCCGCGATGCACATCTTCGCTTCCTCGACATGCGGGCCGGCAAGAACGACCGCGTTTCGTTGTGGCTGTTCTCGACCTATCCCTACATGGTCGACGACTTCGTCGTGGACGACGAGCTGTACTACTTCCAGGTTTGGGATGCCCCGTATGTGATGACTCAGCGGCTCGACAAAGCGATGGTCGTGCCACACGACAAGGTGCGGATCATTCCGGCGGAAGGGGACACGAACATCGTCCGACCGCTCCGTTCCATCGTGAAAGCGTTCGATCATGATGAAGCAGCGATGGGCGGCACCGAGAACTTGAATCGAGCGGTTCTGATTATTACGGATGCTGCCGTCGACGACTTTCCCGATTCAGAGTTCCTCGCGCTGAGCCGTCGCAATATCGTCCCCTACATCATCTACATCAACACCAGCGATATCAGAACGAGGATGATGGGGCGGTCTTCGACGCCACGGTTGATCGAAATGATTCGCGAGTACGGCGGCGACTACTTTGATGTGACGAACGAGGATAGCCTGGCGCGAGCGTATGAGGCGATCGACGAGCGCGAGGCCGTGCGGGTCGAGATGAAGCATCGTGCGCTCAAAGTGCCGATCTTTTCTCGCTTTCTCCTTGTCGCGATGGCCATGTTGGTCGTGGGGATCCCAATGGGGTTTGTGTCGGAGCTGCTCTGGGGCACGGGCCCCTGACAGCAGGCCCTCGAGGAAGGTGACATGAGACTGACTGATCTTGTCGACCGGGAGCACGCGTTCAAGTACGTGATCGGCTTTGTGCTCGCGGTGATATTTTTGATCGTGGTGGCGGTTCCTGCGCGGAGTCTGTCCGGGTTTTATCTGACACTGGACGAGCTGAGCGACAGCGTCGGCCGGGGCGACTTCGAGCAGGCGGAAACGAAGTTATCTGAGGCCACGGCTTTTTATGAGCGCAGTCGCGCCTGGGGCCTGCAGTCCCTCGCCGATAGCTACCTGTTCCGGGAAGCATTCCTGCAGCAGGCGTCCTACAGCTACCTGACCGGCGACTATGAAACGGTCGTCGACGACCTGTCGGACGACATCGACGACCCGCGGGCCTCTTACCTGCTTGCCAGCGCGAAGTTTCAGCTGGCTCGAATCCGGTATCGATCGATTTTGATCGATGGAGCCGATGCCGAGGAGTTGCGTCAGGCGATCATTCAAGAGGTGCTGGACGACATCAATGCTGACTACGAGCGTGCCTTGCGGGCGGACACCGATGGACCGTTCGAGTACAAGTGGAACTACGACCTGACCAGTGACGCGGATGCCATACGCCGGGCACTGGAAACCCCACCCCAAATAGAGCCACCGGAGCTCGAGCAGATGAAGGGCGAAGGGACTCCGGTGCGGCGTCGTCGGGGATAATATTCGATGTCTGAACTTCTCGCCGCCTTCGAAGGAAGCGTCGAGTTTGCGAATCCAGAATACCTGATGGTCGTGCCAGTGGCGGCACTGCTTCTGGTATTTGGCCTCGTGGTGTTTGGGTTGCGGTACTTCCTCCGTCCGGTGAAGACCCACGGGTCTTCGTATCCGCTTGTCGGTCCCATCAAGTTCTGGTTCCTGCTCGTTCTGTCCCTCGTGCTGGTGGCGGCAGCGGCGGCGCGTCCCTTCTGGATCTATGGGGCCCAGAGCTTCAAGCGGGGTGATGTCGATGTGGCTGTGGCGATCGACGTCTCGGCTTCGATGTGGGTCAAGGATCTTGGCGGACTGTCACGCCTCGAAATTGGGGTTCGCGAAGTCTTGAACCTCTACACCAAGGAGATTCTGACACCGGGTGATCGCGTGGCGCTGTTCGTGTTTGGTACCACAGCCGTGCGCAAGGTTCATCTATCGTCAGACGCCGAACGGTTTATCAACCAGGTTGGCCGGATCGCTCCTCCCTCGACCCTATCGGGCGACGCCTTTCCCTGGGACAGCGACATCGCGGCCGCATTTGAGCACGTGTATTCGTCGATCGACAACCAGGACCGTTTTGAAGCGGGCGAAGAGGATTGGGTGCCGGTACCACGTTCGGACCGGATGATGATACTTGTCACCGACGGCGATTTCTTCGGTGACCGAGAGCAGCTGACCCGACTGGACCGGGCCCTGGGGGAGTTCCAGCGGCGGGGTCTCGTGGTGTACCCGCTGGGCGTAGGCTCGCGCGCCGGCACCGATTTGGACACGGTACTCCTGGACTATACCCATGGCGTTGACTACGATGAGAGCTTAGTCGAAGATCTCGATGGTATTCGCACTCGCCTCCGCAGCGAGGGGTTGTCGATGCTCGAGCAGCGAACCGGTGGGAGGTCGTTCACTGTCGACAGCGCCGGAGTGACGGCCGAACCATTCCTGCGCAACGCCGTCAATGCTCACCGGGCGATTTCATTTCAGCTGATTCCCTCGGACGACCGACAGGAAGTCTGGCAGTGGGTGCTGGCCCTGGCGGTGCTGACCTTCGTGGTGGCGGTGCTGTTCTACTGACCGGGCGTGGCCTCCGTCCGCACCGTCGGCTTCGGACGCTGAGACACCCGCCACCCGTGAACCGTGTCGCGGTCTGACTGGCTATAGTCGGATCAGCGAAGAGCTCACGAAGGCGCGAAGATGCACACATTGGTCCAGCCGGGCGAGGCGAGGCGGTCATGAAGAGGCTTCCGACGAGTGTCGTCACGATTGTGGCGGCACTCTGTCTTGGCCTTGTACCGGCTGCTGCGGCCCAAACATCCGACGTAGCGAGAGAGATCATCGATCGGGTCGACCGAGTGTTACGTGGTGACTCGAGCCACGGTGTGGCCCGGATGCAGGTCGTGACCGAGCACTGGGACCGCGAGCTGGTGATGGAGATGTGGTCGCTTGGCACCGACTACTCACTGGTGCGTGTGCAGTCCCCAGCACGCGAGGCTGGAACCGCCACGCTCATGGCGGACGACGACATCTGGAACTATCTCCCGAAGGTCGACCGCGCCATCAAGATCCCGGTGTCGATGATGGCTGGCGCGTGGATGGGTTCACACTTCACAAACGACGATTTGGTCAAGGAGAGCCAGCTGATCGCAGACTACGACATTGAGGTGACCTATGATGGCGTTCTGGACGGCATCACGGTGTGGGAGTTTCGGCTCACGCCGAAGCCAGAAGCAGCAGTTGTCTGGGGCCACGTCGATTACCAGGTGCGCCAGGCCGACTACATGCCGCTTTGGGCCCGGTATTACGACGAGGACGGCGAGCTTTCCCGGACGATGTGGTGGAGCGATTTCAGAGATCTTGGCGGTCGATTTGTCCCGGCCGTGATGGAGATGCAGCCGGCCGATAAGCCCGAAGAAAGCACCACGGTCGTCTACGACGAGCTCGAGTTCAACATCGACATCGAACCGTCTTTCTTTTCGCTACAGATGCTGAAGAGCCATCGTTGAGCTCGCAAACCTGGCTACGGATCGGTTGGCGCAATCTCGGGCGGCATCCAAAACGCACCGTCATCACCGCACTCGGGTTGGCCGTCGGGTACTTCGCGGTCGTCTTCATCGTGGGGTGGGCCGAGGGGATCACGGCAGAGATGGTGGAGAACGCCACCGGTCTCGTGAGCGGCCAGATTGAGATTCACGCCAGCGAGTATCGGCCGGAGCGAAGTCTCTACGCGACGATTGGTGGTCGCGACGGAACCAACGTTGACCAGTTGCTGCAAACGGTGTCCGCCGACCCCGCGGTCGTCGCGGTCTCCCCGCGGGTCTACGCCGGCGGTCTGATCAGCTCAGGCGACTCGACATCGGCCGGTATGTTGATGGGCATCGACCCGGAGCTGGAGCCTTCGCTGAGCCGGTTTCTTGACGAATTAAGCTCTGGCAGGCTCCCGGTTCCTGGGCGCAACGAGCTGTTGATCGGCGAGGAGATGGCCCGTCAGCTCGTCGTTGAGGTAGGTGACGAGGTGGTTGTCGTCGCGCCCGGAGCCGACGGGTCCATGGGGAACGACCTGTTCCAGATTACTGGAACCTTCCGAACCGGATTGAGCGAGATCGACATGTCGTTCGCCGTGCTCCCATTCAGAGATCTCCAGGCCCTGATCGTGCTTGACCCCGGCCGTGTTCACGAGGTTGCGGTGTCGACCGCCGACCCCTGGATTGCTCAGGCGACGGCTGAGCGACTGGCCGGTTTGTTGATCCCGATGGGTCTCGAGGTCGAGGTGGCTTCGTGGACCGACTTACGGCCAGAGATGGTGGAGTATGTCTCCCTCGTCGATTCGTTCAACTTCATCATCATCGGCGTCGTGTTCGTGATCGCGATGTTTGGCGTGGCCAACACGATGCTGATGGCCACGTTCGAACGGCGACGCGAGTTCGCCGTGATGCTGGCGCTGGGCACGACACCACTGAAGATCGTTCTGATCGTCCTGCATGAGGCGGCCGCCATGGGACTGTTGAGTCTTGCCCTCGGCGCTGGGATCACCTTGCCGCTGATGGTCTGGTGGCACAATGCACCCCCTGACGTGAGCTGGTTGTACGGAGAATTGACGGCATTCGGCACGCTGATGCGGCCGACGCTTCGGGTCGAGTACAACGTCTCGGTGTGGATACAGGCCGGACTGGCGTTGCTCGTCACGGCGCTGCTGGCCGCGATCTACCCGGCCGCACGGGCGGCACGCATCCCGCCGGCCGATACCCTGTCTGGAGTCTGATGGCACATCTCCGCGTCATCGTCGTCCTGGCGCTTCGCAACCTTCGCCGTCAGCTGCGGCGCACCCTGCTCACGTGCCTCGCGATGATCATTGGTGGTGCGTTGCTGATGTTCTCGTTGACACTCGGTGACGGCACCCACGAGGAATGGATCGAGTCTGGCGTGCGCATGGGGTCGGGTCATGTGACGATCGAGAGCCCGGAGTTCAGATCCAGCCGGAGGATCGAAGACCGGCTGTCGGAGACGGCTCGCCAGGCGACCGAACGGGTGCTCGCGTCGGCCGGCATCGCCGAGCAGGTGCAAACGGTGTCGCCAAAGCTGGTCATCACCGGACTGGCGAGTTCAGCGGCAGGTGCGCGTCCCGTTCAGGTCATGGGGGTCGAACCGCGAGCCGAGTCGTCGTTCAGTACGCTGGACGACCAGCTCGTCGAAGGCCGATATCTCGAGTCGGATGACCGATTGGCCGCGTACGTCGGGATCGGCCTCGTCGAGAGTCTCAGCCTTCGTCTTGGCTCACGTCTGGTCGTGACGGCCCAGGATGCGGACAAGGAAATCGCAGGTCAGCTGCTCAGAGTTGTCGGCATCTTTCGCACCGGCGTGTCCGCGATTGACCAGACGCTGATCCACATACCGCTCGAGACGGCCGGCGAGTGGCTCGGTTCAGGAGGTGACGTGACCAATCTCGGTATCATCGTGGAAGACAGCTCGGCCGTGTCAGGCCTGGTCGTGCGGCTTAAGCATGCGTTGGCAGAGCCGATCGGCGACGGAACGACCATCGTGATGGATTGGCGCGAGGCGATGCCGCAGCTCAGTGCGGCCGTCGCGATCGACGATTTCGGGAACTATCTGGTCTACGGAATCCTTTTCATCATCATCGGTTTCGGTATCGTGAACACTGTGCTGATGTCTGTAATGCACCGGTATCGCGAGTTCGGTGTACTCCAGGCCCTCGGGCTTACACCTGGGCAGACCGGAGGCCTGGTGCTGGTCGAGGGGCTAGTGTTGACGGCTGTCAGCGCGGTCATCGGCATCGGGCTTGGAATCTTCGTGACCTGGTATTTTTTTGGCGACGGGCTCGATTTTTCGGCCCTCATGGACGAAGAGATGACCTTCGCCGGAGTCGTCATCGACCCGGTCATCATCCCGCTGTTTCGCACCACACGTATCATTCAGGCTCTGGCGTTTATCCTGAGTATCGGTGTGCTGGCATCGGTCTATCCGGCAATCCTGGCGGCGAAGATCGACGTGACCGAGGCGATGAAGTTTGACCGTTGATCGCAGATACATACGCCGAGGACTGACAACCGATGATCGAACAGCCAGCCGCAGTCCGCACCGAAAGAGTCTGGAAGATCTTCAGCCAGGAAGCCGAAGAGGTGCGTGCCGTTCGTGACGTTACGCTGGCGATCGCTCCCGGTGAGTTCACGGCGCTGACCGGGCCGTCCGGCTCCGGCAAGACGACACTACTGAATCTGATCGGTGGACTCACCCATCCGACACAGGGCCGCATCTGGGTAGCCGGTCAGGATGTGAGCCAAATGTCCAATCAGGAGGTGGCCCAGTTTCGGCTCGGGCACGTCGGATTCGTGTTTCAAGCCTACAATCTGTTACCGGTGTTGACGGCGCTCGAAAACGCAGAGTTTCCGATGCTCCTGCAAGGCGTACCGGCCGACGAGCGTGCTCGTCGGGTCGGCGAACTGTTCGAACGGATCGGCATGGCGGGGTTGGGGGACCGGCGGCCTGGCAAGCTCTCAGGAGGACAGCAGCAGCGTGTCGCGGTAGTGCGGGCCGTGGTCAGCAAGCCGGTGTTGGTGCTGGCCGACGAGCCGACCGCCAACCTGGATACCGCTGCGAGCGAGGCGTTACTCGACATGATGCTCGAGCTCAACCAGGAGCTCGGCGTGACGTTTGTCTTCGCCACCCATGACGGGCGTGTGATGAAGCGGTCGCGCCGGTTAATCCGCATGGTCGACGGCGCTATCAATTCAGACGAGACGCGGTCTTGACGACGGTCAGGCGACTGCGTCAAACCGTTCTCTTGAGTGCCTGTGTTCTGGCCCTGAGCGGGCCGCTGTACGCACAGCCCCTGTTAACGGGCTACGTCCAGTCTGCTCCGCTCGCGTCAGGCTCCACCGCGCTGAGTGGTGGCAACGTAAGCAGTTTCAACCGATTTCGCCTGACGACTGAACCGGTGTTCAAGCGCGTCACCTTCAACGTGGCCTACGAGCACGCCGCGACCTTCCGACAGCGACCGACGGCCGCCCTCCTGGGAGTGGGCGTGGTGCCGACCGGCGGCGAATGGCTGAATCTGCAACAGACGATCACCGAGGACGAACACGTGCGGTGGGAACATCGGTTAGACCGCTTGCGGATCGGATGGCACCCCACCGGATCCGTCGAGCTGTCTGTGGGCCGACAGGCCGTATCGTGGGGTACGACGCTCTTTCTGACACCGGCTGATCCGTTCTCGCCCTTCAGCCCGGTCGATCCGTTCCGCGAGTTCCGCGCTGGTGTCGATGCGGTCCGGGTGAGAATGAACCCCTCACCCTTGAGTGAGGTCGACCTGGTCGTGCGTCCTACCCGGACTACGGTGGGTGAAGAGCTGACCGCGCTCGGTCGAGGTCTGATGACCGTCAAGAACTGGGAGCTTTCGGGTTGGGGTGGGACACTCTATGGTGACCCAGCCGGCGCCGTTGGCGCCGCTGGGGCACTTGGCACGCTGGCGGTTCGCGGAGAGGCGGTCATCCGCGACGTGGCCGGGCAGGTCACCTTTCGAGGCACGATCGGCGTCGATCGCCTCTTGCAGGTCGGAGGTCGGGATCTGTTCGTGCTCGCCGAGTATCAGCGCGATGGATTCGGTGCCGCCGGTAGTAGGGAGTATCTCGACGTGGTGTTGTCGGAGCCGTTCACGCGCGGAGAATTGCAGGTACTCGGTCGCGATGAGACGGTGGTACAGGCGTCCTACCAGCTGCACCCGCTGTGGGATGTGGGTGGTCTGTGGTTGTGGAACCTCAATGACCGCAGTGTGCTGCTCTCACCCAGTGTGTCCTATTCCGCGAGCGAAGGGGCGAGCGTGGCCGGCGGGGTCCTGTTCGGTCTCGGTGACGACCAGGTCACTCCTGATCGTCCGCGCCCGTCCGAGTACGGTGTCGCCGCGGTGACGGCATATCTCTCGATGAGCTGGTTCTTCTAGTCGCTGGCCGTCTGAATCTCTTCTCCGGTCACACCGGGAGACCTGTAGAGACCATCACGCCTTCATCGGTCCATCAGAAATGCCGGCACCGTGACGGACAAACCTGGCGAGGTTGGACATATCTTCGTCGCCGTATCCCTGCGCGATTAACGAGTCTTCAATGGTCGCGACCAGGCTGGCGATTGGGACCGGCACCTTGAACTTCCGAGCAGTATCGAGAGCGATCCCGAGGTCCTTTCGGTGAAGCCGCAGCCGAAAGCCGAGCGGATAATCGTCCTCGAGCATCTTTTCTGATCGGTTGTTTAGGATCCACGATCCAGCCACGCCGTCGGCGATCGCTTCGACGACCTTTTCAGGGTCGGCACCCGCTCGGTAGGCGAGCGTCAGGGCCTCGGCGAGGGCCATGAAAGTTCCAGTGATTACAACCTGGTTCGCGACCTTGGCGATCTGCCCACACCCGACCGGGCCAATCCGGGTCACCCTGGTCCCGATGACCTGTAGCACAGGGTACGCGCGCTCGTAGTCTACTTTGGACCCACCGCACATGATGGACAGCGTGCCGTTTCTCGCGCCTTCGGAGCCACCCGATACTGGCGCGTCCACAAACCCGATCCCCATCGTCAGAAACGACTCGGCGATCCGCCGTGTCGTTTCGGGTGCGATCGATGAGCAGTCGACCACAAGACCGCCGTCCTTGAGCCCGTTGATCACACCCAGATCTGGGTCGAGGAGGACCTGCTCGACGTCGGGTGTATCGGAGACGCAGGTGAGAACAAGATCCGCGTTTGCCCCCGCCACCGATGGGCTTTCCGCGCGTGCTGCGCCCAGTGTCTCCAGTGGTTCTTCTCGGCTGCGCGTTCGGTTGTGGACTGTGACCTCGAACCCAGCCTTGATCAGGTTCTCAGCCATTGGTGCGCCCATGGTTCCAAGACCGATCACCGCTATTTTCATACCGCGTGTCTCCTTGGCCTATTCGTCAGCGCGTTTCAGCGCGGGTGCACGATCGCACGTCCAGACTGCCGGTGGTGGGTAACGAATGAGATAACTCCGGCAAAAGGAATAACGGCACCGTTACCCGCCGTGCGAGACTATAGCTGTTCAGCGAGAGGATCAACCCTGCCGAGTTCGGTGCGCCCCGCACGGCCGGGGTGGCGACCCTGGGCGACGAGTTCGAGCCGAGGGTCGGATACCGGAAGCACCGGGAAGGTTTGAAGAAACGTGCCGTAGCACCACCAGAACAGACTAAAGACACCCGCCGTGATGAGTCCCTCGATCAGGCCCAAGGGGGTGCCGAACTGATGCCAGAGCGATGGTGCGACGAGAATGAATCGCTCGAGCCACATCCCGACGAGAATCAGTAGCGCGATCGCTGCAAGCCCACGCCGATTTGTCTTTATGCTTCGGCTGAGCAGGAGGGTGAACGGAATAGCGAAGGCCATCACGAGGGCGATCCATGTCACGGGAGCCCACGAGCCCTGCATCCGATCGGCGACGAAGACCGTTTCTTCCGGGAGGTCTCCGTACCAGATAACCAGATACTGCGACCAGAGCATGTAGGCCCACAAGATACAGAATCCGAATAGGAGCTTCCCGACGTCAGACAGCTGTCGGTCGCCGATGTACGCCTGAAGACGCAACCGGTCCCGGGCCCAGATGGCTGTCAGCGCGAGGAAAGCAACGCCGATGAACAGGTTGCCGACGAAATAGTAGGCGCCTGCCAGCGACGAGAACCAATGTGCGTCGAGTGCCACGACGAAATCGATGGCGACGATCGAGATGATCCACCCGTAGGCGATCAGAACGCACGGTGCCAGCACATCTTGAAACCGCTGATTTCGTGCCCGCTCATCGACGAGTCCGCGCCAGTCACTAATTAGCCGCTGCGCGAGGCCGGTGGCTCTCCGTTGTCCAGACTCATCGAGCATCCCCACATCCGGTCGGAGCGAGCGATAGACGTAGGCAAGACTCAGCGCACTCAGGAGGACGAACAAGAACGCTTCTCGGGCGACAAAAAACGGAACATTGAGCCAGAGACGCCGGGCCTCGACCGGCTCGTGAATCCAGGGTGCCCACTGCGTGATACCGACCAGAAGAACCACCAGCAGGACGAACGCCACCGGTAGGAACGCGGCCGTCGCCTCAGAGAGGCGCTTGAGCGAGCGCCCCCACCTTGCGCAGGTTACCTGCAGGATCGCCGAGACGGCCACACCGGCGTAAGCGAGCCCTGAAAAAAAGAGGAAATTCACCAATAGGGACAGCCACGCCCGGGTGCCGTTGCCACTGACGACGCCGTAGACGAACGCCAGCAGCCCGACGAGACCCACCCCCAGAAGCGCCTGGCCACCACGACCTGAAACCAACGAGTCAGGGGCCGCGATCTTGTCCGTCATCGATTCGCGTTGTAGGTACGGACGTGGTGGATCACCGCCCACCGTTCGTTGGCGCTCAGTGCGTTCGCGAAGGCCGGCATCGTAAATCCACCCTCGCGGACCCGGTTGTAAAGCTCACCGTCGGCCGCCTCCTGCACGTCAGAAGTACGGAGATCGCCTGTCCGGTCGAAGAACTCGACGAGTCGGCCATCGCCCGACCCATCGGCTCCGTGACAGGCCACGCAATAGATCCGATAGAGGTCGGCACCTTCCGCCAGCACGGCTGCCGATGCTGGGAGCGGGTTCGTCAGTTTTTCGCGGGCCTCCCGGCGACCGAAGATTCGTGGGCCGTCTACTGTCAGCGTATCCTCAGGGGAAATCATCAGTTGCTCGTAAGGTGTGACAACTGGTCCATTAAACATGTCGCGGGTCCACGGGAAGGCGGACAGCGCCGCTTCGGCGAGGCCGACCGCGAGCAGTGTCGCCACGACGCCCATGGTCATGGTCTCGCTCCAGCTCATGCCTGCGTGACCTTCTGGAGGTAGGTGATGGCAGGTCGCGTGTTGAGTTCACCGAACACGTGATAAGCCCGCGCGTCCTCTGATAATCGAGACACCCGGCTGTCGGGGTCGTTCATGTCACCGAATACGATCGCCTGGGCCGGGCAAGTCTGGGCGCACGCTGGTGTCACGTCGCCATCCCGCACAGCGCGACCCTCGTCTTTGGCGTCACCTTTCCCGTCGGCGATACGCTGAACACAAAATGTGCACTTCTCCATGACCCCTGCGACGCGGGCCGTCACATCAGGGTTCAACTGCAGGTTCAGGGGCTCAGGAAACTCCTGGGCCGACCAGTTGAAGCGCCGCACGCTGTAGGGGCAGTTGTTTGCGCAGTAGCGAGTTCCAACGCATCGGTTGTACACCTGGGCGTTCAAGCCTTCTTCGGTGTGATAGGTGGCGAATACCGGACAGACGGTCTCACACGGTGCGTGATCGCAGTGTTGACACAGCATCGGCAGAAATCGATTGTCCACCTGGGAGTCATGCTGCTCGACAAACCGCTCTATTCTGATCCACGACATCGTGCGTCCATGACGTATCCGGTCCTGGCCGACCACTGGTATGTTGTTTTCTGCGTAACACGCAGCGACACAGGCGTTGCAGCCGTTACACGAGTCCAGATCGATCGCCATGCCCCACTGGTGGATCGGGTGTTCGTGCTCAGGGTTGAGGCTGAAGGGTTCCACTTCTGGTTCGAGATTGCCCGCCACCAGCGCATCGAGCGAGACCGTTTGTGCAATGTTCCGGTCCTCCTGGTCGAAGCTCAGCTGCAGCCTGGGAACGTTGCGCCTGACCTCCAGCGGCACCGCGTCGATGCTGGTCAGCCAACGCCGCCCACCCGAATCCGGTTCTGGATCGCCATTGAGCAACGTAAACGGATTGACACCCACACCGGCTGCGTATCGACCGTAGCCGGTGTGCCCTTGGCCGATGGGCATCGCGACGACACCCTCTCGAAGTTGGTCGTTGATTAGGAGACTCACGTCCAGAGAGCCGTGCTCTGATGTCAGCCGCACGAGCTGGCCCTCCTCCGCCCCGACCGCTTCAGCCGTAGGGGTCGACGCCTCGACCCAGCTGCTCCAGGTTGTTTTCATCATCGGGTCCGGGATCTCCTGCAGCCACGGTCGGTTGGCGCCCCGGCCATCGTAGTGGTGGAGTGATGGATAGACCATCAGCTCCAAAGCCCGGTCGGTTGCGGCCGAAGCAATTTCCAGTCCGTCGTCGAACAGGGTCGGAGACAGCTCGATAGGGATGGGGTTCACCGCTTCGAAGAACCCGCCCCGACGTTGAGCCTCGGCCCAAAAATCATCGAAATCCACTCCGCCAGGCGTGTCGGCGGCATCAGGATCTGCATCCGGCGCCGGCTGCAGTTCTTTCCAGGTCTCTTGGAGCAACGCGCGGAAGTCGCCGCGTTGTGGTAGATCGGCGGAGACGTCCGCGCCAAGTGCTCGAGCGCTGTCCAGCAGAATATCGCCCATATGTTTCGTATCGAAAACTGGACGCATCACCGGCTGCATCAGACCGTGGACACCCTTCTTTGGCACGCTATCGCCCCAGCTCTCCAGCGGCGTATGAGTAGGGAGTACCAGGTCTGCGCGAGTCGCTGTTTCGTCCGGAAAACTGGAGGTGGCGACGACAAAAGGGACTACGTCGAGGGCCGCGGCGAAGGCCGCTCCACCGGGCATCGTGTGGACCGGGTTGACGTCGTGCAGAATCAGAAGCTCAATGTTGCCGGCCCGCATCGCAGTCGTCAGCTCCACCATGTCGCGATACGTACCGGCCTGTCCCCAGTTCATGTCGGGTCCGAACACGACGGTCGAACCGATGTTGCCGGCGACGTAGTTGAGCAGGTTGATCGCGATCTGGGCCACGGTTGCCTGGTCTCCGCTGGCGGCGATGCCGCTCCCAACCGCGAGAGACCGACCGGCGCCCACCGTCGGGTCCGAGAACGACCGCGAGAGCTCTCGGATCCGGTCCGCCGATACGCCGGCCGCATCCGCCGCACGTTCCGGTGTGTAGTCTGCGAGCAATTCTCCGAGCCGCAGGGGCACGTCAGCTTCGAGCGCCGGCCCCTGGACCCGCGCTTCGTCAACGATCGTGCGTGCCATGGCCGCCGCAACGAGTGCCTCGGTTCCGGGTCGAATCTCGATCCACTCGTCCGCGCTGGCACCGGTGAGCGACATCCGTGACTCGATCTGGACAAAGCGCGACTTGCGTCCGTTCTGAACCCGCCGACCCTCCGAAAGGTCGCGCGTGTGACCGACCGTCGACAACCAGGTCTCCTGAAAATCGGCGCCAAACGACACGACCATATCGGGTGACGAGAAGTCGTGATGCGGCACTGCGTCCTGGCCGAAGGTCTTGCGGTTGGCGGCCCGTATCGCTTCGTAGGCAAAAGGCTCGTAGGTGACGCGGCGCGCGCCAACCCCGACGGCCCAGGTGGTGATCAGTTGATCGAGTGTACCGGTCGTCAGTGGGGTCACGATGGCGATTCGCCCCGGCGGTCCAGACATGCGCGCCGCCTGCAGCTGGAGAACAAGCTGCTGCTCGGCCTCTTCCCAGTCGACGGGCTCGAGGACACTGAGGCCGGTCGAGGCGTTGGTCGTCCGCCGCCTCTGTGGCCCTGCGACGCGGTCAGGGTTGTAGAGGCCTTGCAGCGATGCTTGTCCGCGCACACAGAGGCTGCCTCTGTTGATGGGGTGCTCGGGGTTGCCCTCCACCTTGACCGCGCGTCCCTCTCGAGTGCGGACCAGCGTGCCGCACCCGGCGGGACACTCGCCACAGACACTCGCGTACCACGAAGCGACACCCGGTATCGCGTCTTCTGGCGGCACGACGAACGGGATGATCTGCTCGGGCTGGACCGGAGAGCAGGCGGCCATCACGACCACCGGCGCCGAACCGCCGAGGACCTTCAAGAAGGTGCGGCGGCCGACCGTCTCAGTCAACCCTTCGGAGGTTCTGTGATCTTTAGTCACTCGGCGGTGTTCCTCATTAGTAGTGACAGGTGAGGCAGTCCTGGGAGGCCTCCCGCTCCTGATGACACGTAAGGCACCAGCCCATGGTTAGCGACTCCACCTGGACCGCGTTCTTCATCTGGCCGACGTCACCGTGGCACTCAGCGCAGCCAACTTCCCCTAGGACATGGCGTTTGTGAGAGAACCGAACATAGTCGGGCAGGTCATGTACCCGGACCCATGGGATCGGCTCTTGGTTCTCCCAGAACTCCATCACTCTCCGGATCTCCGGCGCGTTGGTGAGCACCTGTTCATGACATCCCGCGCACCGCTGGACCGATGGAATCCCAGCAACCGGGCTGCGACGAGCATAGACATGGCACATCTGGCAGTCGAGACCGATCTCCGTCACATGGTGATAGTGGCTGAAATCGATCGGTTGGGGGGACGTGGTATCGTCGGTCTCGGTGGCAGCCGGTGCTTCCTCTTCCTGTTCCTGGGCATTGCTTCGTACGCCGACCAACCCGATCACGCTGACACACAGCGCCAAGAGAAGAACACTGATGGCCTGGAACGGACTGGTGCCCATGAACACGTGAGACATGCTGTAGACGAGCCGCTGACTCGCAGATATGATACGTCGCGTGACTCGTGGCCGCCAACCGCCGGCCAGCGGTCGCGTCGGGTTCAGCTGCTGTCAGACCTCTCGGGGATGATCAGCGGTGGGCGGCCGGACCGGGCACGAATCCAATTAATGACGCTACTGACCCCTGATTGGCGGATCAGACGCAACTCGAGGGCGCGTTTCCCAGGAAACTCCAGCAGCGATAGTGCAACGATCACTGTGATGATCCCTTGTCCCGGCAATACCATCATCGCGATTCCGGCCACGAGCAACCCACCACCGAGCGCGTTCTTGGCGACCCGTGCCGCCGCCCGGGTGACCCGATGCCGACCAAGCCAGGTGTGCTCGTCGGCGTCAGCCGCTACGAAATAGTCTTGTCGCATGCGAGCAACCAGGATCGGAATCAAAACGAAACTGCCCACGAACAACACGAGTGACACCCCAAACGCCCACACCAGGGCGTTGGGATGCTCGCCAGCCCATGGAAACGCCGTGAGTGACCACTGTGTAAACGCCGACACAACCTCCTATTCTAGTCCCGGTTTCATCACTGTGGCGCGAGGCGGCCGCTGATGGATCCCGTCCCGCAAGGTGGCTCGGCTTCTGCGGGCAGGCTCGCTTTTTCCCCGTGGTTGTACCCGAACCGCCTTGTGACATAATCAGTTTCATGACACCGACGAGTCGCTGTGCTCCGGTGGTGGTGGTAGTCGCGCTTCTTGCGGTTGCCGTTATTGCCCTCGCTCCAACAGTGCACAGCGCGGTGCGCCCCCCAAAGTTTGATTATCGTATCGCCACGCTCGACAACGGCCTCACGGTGGTGTTGTCCGAGGATCACTCGACGCCGATCGTCCACGTTGAGTTGTGGTATCGAGTGGGGTCGAAAAACGAGCGACCAGGGCGCACCGGTTTTGCGCACCTGTTCGAGCATCTGATGTTCAAGGGGTCGCAGAATGTCCAGCCCGAGCAGCACTTGAGCTTTATCTCCGGCGTTGGCGGGGACGGTAACGCCTATACAACGGAAGACACTACCGTCTTCTTGCAGACCGTGCCGTCGCAGTATCTCCCCCTCGTATTCTGGCTCGAGGCCGACCGAATGGCGACGCTGCGTATCGACCAGCGGACCCTCGACTCCGAGCGGGACGTGGTTAAGGAAGAGCGTCGCTGGCGATACGAGAATGAGCCGTTTGGTCTCCTGTCAGAGCTTCTGTACGACCATGCCTTCTCCGCGCATCCCTACAAACACACGCCGATTGGGTCGATGGCTGACCTCGAGGCAGCGGCGATCGAGGATGTTCGCGAATTCTTCGACACGTATTACGTCCCGGAAAACGCCACGCTCGTCGTCGTAGGCGACTTCGAGACCGACAACGCGCTCCAGATGGCCGAGCACTATTTCGGGCGGGTGCCGAAAGCGAAGCGTCCGGTGCCTCGGGAGATTCCGCGTGAGCCGCCGCGCGAGTCCGAGCAGCGGGTGATGCTCGAGGCGGATAATTGGCCGTTGCCGGCGGTGGTCATTGCACACCACATTACGTATGACGGTCACCCCGATGCGTATCCGCTCCATATTGCGTCAAAAGTCCTCTCTGACGGGCAGAGTTCACGCATCTATCGAAGGCTTGTGTACGACGAGCGGCTCGCCATCTCGGCGTTCGGTCAAGGGAACATCATCGAGGACCCGAATCTCTTCTACGCGGTCGCGATCGTGCCTCCTGGCGGTACGCCAGCCCAAGCCGAGGCGGCACTGATCGAGGAGTTCGACAAGCTCAAGAACGAGCCGATCACCGATGAAGAACTGCAGCGTTCAAAGAATCAGTTTGCCCGGGACTACGTGATCGGTCGGTTCACGAACTCCCAGAAAGCCGCACATCTGGCGCACGCCGCCGTCATCCACGACGACATCACAACGGCCGACGGTGAATTTGACATCTTCATGAACGTCACAAAGGAAGATGTCCGTCGGGTGGCCCGCACCTACTTCAACGAGGAGAACCGGCTCGTCATGACGATCCTCCCGCGTGGCTCTGGTGGCGGTGGGTCGGGGGCGAGATGAGTCGCCCGGTCTTCGCGCTCGTCGTGGTTGCCATGGTTGCGATGGTGGGGCTGTTCCAGCTGCCGGCCTCTGCGCAATCGCTCCAGTGGCCGCACGAGACCCCCCCGCCTCCGCTCTTGGCTCCTGACGTCGAGTTTCCAGAGTATGAGCTTCGGCGGCTCGACAACGGTTTGCAGGTCGTCTATGTCGGCGAGCATGAGCAACCGGCGGTCAACGTTCGGTTATTGGTGCGCGCTGGCAGCTCGAGTGACCCATCGACCAAGCCTGGTCTTGCCGCACTGACGGCGCAGTTGCTGGATCAGGGCACCACGACGCGTGGGGCTCAAGAGATCGCTCAGGCGATCGACAGCATTGGCGGTGCCTTGGCCGTCGGGGCCGGGACCGATCTCAGCTTCGTCAACGTATTGGTCCTGAAGGACAGCTTCGACCTGGCGCTCGAGATGCTATCCGACGTGGCCCGGAACCCTGCCTATGCGCAGGCCGAGGTCGACCGACAACGGGAGCAGTTGCTGTCCGAATTCCAGGTCAGCTACGACGACCCAGCGTATATATCGAGCATCGTATTCGGTCGGCTCGTGTATGGGGCCCATCCCTATGGCATGCCACTCAACGGCACGCGGCAGTCGGTGACGCGGATCACCCGCGACGACCTGGCCGAGTTCCACAAGACGCACTATCTTCCCAATAACGCGATTCTGGCGGTGGTGGGTGACGTGACCTCGGAAGAGGCATTCGACGGCGCGGCCCGCGCGCTTTCCGATTGGCGGGGAGGCGACCTGCCGACGCCAAATCTCACAGAGCAGCCTCAGCCCTCGAACCGGCTCGTCATTGTGGATAAACCCGGGTCGGTGCAGACCGTGGTGCGCGTCGGACACTTGACCCTCCCACGTGCCCACCCTGACTACCTGGTGCTCGACATGGCGATCAAGATTCTTGGCGGCGAGGGCGGTAACCGCCTCAGCAGCGTGTTGCGCACAGCTCGGTCCCTCACCTATTCAGCCTCCGCAGAGATGGCTGGGCGGCAGTTTGCCGGTGATTTTATAGTCCGGACGGACACCCGTTCCGCTGCCACCGCCGAGGTCCTCAGGCTCACCGTCGATGAGATTTCTCGGATGCAACGCGAGCGTGTCAGTCAGCACGAGCTACGCGGCGCAAAGGATTATCTTGCCGGCCACTTTCCGTTGACAATCGAGACGCCCAACGCCATTGCTGCCCAGGTCCTCGAGGCGATTCTGTTCGGTTTGGATCTGGATGATCTGGAACGGTACCCCGAGCGGATCAATGCGGTGACGGCCGACGACATCCAGCGGGTGGCCAGGCAGTATTTGAAGCCAGGACTTCTTTCGATGGTTCTTGTCGGCGATGCGTCCACTTTTGTCGGTGACCTGTCCGGTGTCGGGTTCGACTCGTATGACCTGATCCCAATCACGGAGCTGGATATCTCTGCGGTCGATTTCCTGGGCGCGAGAGAAGTCGTACAGGGGAGTGCGTCTGAAGACCCAGGACTACAGGCAGCCGTCAGCCCCTGAGGACATTCCGCTGGTGGCGTGCTCCGACCAGCTCCGGCCATTCGATGTCGGTCGGCTGATCTCTGTCCCTCGGGACCGGTCGTTTCAGGCAGTCTCGTGAACATCCTCCTTTCGTGTGGCGAACCGTCGGGCGACTTGTACGCGGGGGCGTTGACGCGGGAGCTGCACGCGCTCGATGATTCCACACGTGTGTTTGGACTCGGAGGCGATCGGATGCGCGCGGCAGGCGCCGACGTCGTCGATGACTTTAAAGGTCTGACGGTCACGGGACTATCGGAAGCGCTATCGGTGCTCCCCAGGTCGCTGGCTACCTACCGGCGGCTCGTGGCGCTGGCCCGACGTAATCGCCCCGATGTGTTCGTGCCGATCGATTTTCCTGAGATCAATTTCCGTCTTGCGACGGCCATGCACCGGATGGGGATTCCGGTGGTCTACTACGTGTGCCCGCAGCTATGGGCGTGGCGCCGAGGGCGTCTCCAGACGCTCAAGAAGTTCGCGACCCGAGCGCTCGTGATCTTTCCGTTCGAAGAAGCAATCTATCGCGAGGCCGGGATACCGGTCGAGTTCGTCGGTCACCCGCTCGTGGACCTCACAGGCACGGCGCGATCGCGGGAGGAGTTCCTCGCAGGCCATCAACTCGACCCGACTGCCCCCACGGTGGCTCTGCTTCCGGGCAGTCGACCCAATGAAGTGCGGGCGATTCTACGAGAACTCGTCGGAGCGACAGTATTGATTGGCCGCTCGGTACCGGCGGTGCAGTTTGTGGTGGCTCGTGCTCCAGGGCTCAGCGACGATCTGTTCTCCGTTGCGCACACCGGACGAGTGGTCGGTGGACGGCCGCTGGCGATCGTCGAGGGGCAGACCGACGACGTGGTGGCGTCCTCGGACGTGGTCGTTACGGCCTCGGGCACGGCGACGGTGCAGACCGCGATTCACGGCCGGCCGATGGTCATTGTTTACCGGCTGTCACCACTAACCTATCGAATGGTCAGGTGGTTTGCGCATGTCGACACGGTCGGCATGGTCAACCTGATCGCCGGGGAGACCGTCGCGCCTGAACTGCTCCAGGACGACTTGACGCCAGAGGCCGTGGCCGATGCCGTGGTGGCGTTGTTGAGCAATCCCGAGCAGGCCGAACAGGCACGTGCTGCTCTCGGGAAAGTCAGGGAGCGTCTCGGGAGTGCGGGCGCGAGTCGCAGGGCCGCGCAAGCCATCGCCGCAGTGGCCCGCAGGGCCGGGAACGGTGGGGCGCAATGAGCTGGTCGTGGCGCCTCGCGACCATCGCCGAAATTCCAATCAACGTCCACGGCACGTTCGCGGTGTTGATCCTCTTTCTTCTCTTGAGCGGGATCGCCTCTGGCCGCTGGATCGCCGCCGCGGTGTCAAGCGTACTGTTTATCTTTGCGATCTTCATCACGATCATTCTGCACGAGTTCGCGCACGCGCGCCGCGCTTCCTGGATAATGGACGCATGTTGACCGCTGACGATATCAAGACGCAGGCCCGGCAACTCGGGTTCGACTTGTGCGGTGTCGCGCCAGCCAGCGATTTTGCCGAGCTCGGGTTTCTTGAGACCTGGCTGGAGAATGGCTACGCCGGTGGGATGGGGTATATGTCGCGCACCGCGCACCGCCGCGCTGACGTCAGGGAGCTGCTGCCGTCAGCTCAAACCGTGGTCGCGCTGGGGACGGTCTATAACACCGCGCAGCCGTACTCGACCGAGCGCGCCGATCTGGGCGAGGCCGGCATTGCGCGGTACGCGTGGGGTGCTGACTATCACGATGTCGTGGGCAGCCGGACCCACGCGCTGCTCGAGTGGATGCGGGAAGCCAGCAAAGAAACCTTCGAGGCCGAGGCCTATGTCGACACCGGTCCGGTCCAGGAACGTGTCTATGCCCAGTATGCCGGTCTCGGGTGGATTGGGAAGAACACGTGTGTGATCAACCCCGACCTTGGGTCATGGCTCTTTCTCTCGGAGATCGTTTGTAGCTTGCCGCTCGTGACCGACGCACCGGCGCTGGACCAGTGCGGGACCTGCACCATGTGTCTCGAAGCCTGTCCGACCGGCGCCTTCGTCGAGCCGTGGGTCCTGGATGCGACGCGGTGCATCTCCTACATCACGATCGAGTTAAAGGACGCCGTACCGGAGCCTGCTCGGACCGACATCGGATCGCATGTTTACGGCTGCGATATCTGTCAGGATGTCTGTCCATGGAATGCCGATGCCGCACAGTCGAGTGACGACTGCTGGGAGCCCCAGTCGGTGTTGGACCGGCCGCGATTGGCTGACCTGTGGCGACAGCCGGATGAGGTACTTGGGCCCATCGTGAGGCACAGCGCCCTGGCGTACACGGGGCTCCCGCGCCTCCGACGAAACATCGCGGTTGCTCTTGGCAACATCGGGTCTGACGAAGCTGCTGCGGCACTTGCGGAGCCGCTCGCCGATGAGTCAAAGCGTGACCAGTTGGTGGGCTCCCATGTCGAATGGGCGCGAGACCGCCTGGCGGCCCGTGGGCGTGATAGGGGGAGGGCAGTCACCTCGGAGTCGAGCGACCCATGAGCGACGAATCACTAAAGGCCGTAGGTGTTGCGCCCGCCTTGCTCGTGTCGATGCCGCAGCTGGCGGACCCCAACTTTCATCGGACCGTGATCCTGCTCTGCGAGCATGGTGCGGATGGCGCGTTTGGTCTGGTTCTGAATCGTCGCACCGAGACGCCCGCCGCGTCGGTCGTACAGCTTGCGCCGCCCGTCGAGGTCGATAACGGACTTGAGCTGTGGATTGGCGGTCCGGTCGAGCCAGAGTGTGGATGGGTCCTGACAGGCACTGAGCCACCTGACGCAGAGTCGGTCCAGGTCACGGACGGGGTCTTTCTGTCGACCTCTCAGGATCTGCTGCGCCAACTACTGGTTGCCCCCTCTCCACCGCGAACACGTCTGCTCACCGGTTACGCCGGTTGGGGCGCGGGACAGCTCGATGCCGAACTTTCTTCGTCGGCCTGGCTCACGACGGAAGCCGACCCTGAGATCATCTTCGGCACTCGGCCGGCCGAGATGTGGGAGGCCACCATACGCCGGCTCGGTGCCGATCCGTCGCTGTTACAGATGGGTAGCGCAAGCGTGCACTAGAGTGTCCTGAGACAACGCACTTAGCGTCGTCGCCGGGACGGCGCGGGCGGGACGAAGGGTGGTACTTCGTTCCGATAGACCTGTCCGTCTTTCATCACAAACCGTACGTTTCGGACGTTCGTGATGCTGTCGAGTGGGTTGCCGTCGACCGCCACAAGATCAGCTTTGAACCCCGGTGCGATCGTCCCGACCTGGTCGCCCAGACCGAGAGATGTCGCCGCCACGGATGTTGCCGAAAGGATCGCAGCCATTTCGTCCTGGCGCCCGTCGTCGACCCGCGCGATCAATTCTTCTCGGTTTAGCCCGTGTGCACCGGCCACAGCGCCGGATCCAAGGGCGATCTTGACCGATGGGTTCGCGAGCGTGCGGATGAACGTGTCGATACCCACCCTTCGCGCTTCTTCCATCAGTGCGAACCCCACCGACGTGTAGTTGCCGATGCCAAGAAATCGGTCCCGGTTGTCAAAGTAGTTCTGATACACGAGTGAGATCTGCGGGCTGAGATAGGTGCCGTGCTCGATCAGGAGCTCGATGACATCATCGTCATATTGGTTGCCATGCTCGATCGACGTGCAACCAGACAGGATCGCTGCCCGGATCACCTCGGTTCCGTGAGCATGGACCGCCGTCCTGAGTCCCAGGGCCGTCGCCTCCCCGCACGCCGCCTGGATCTGCGGATCGCTCATTGATCGCTCACCGCCGTCCAGGACGCTCGCCGAAGCGAGCAGCTTAACTACATCCGCACCATCAGCCGCGAGTGCCTGCACGAACTGTCGAATCGCGTCGCCGTCACCGGTCTCAGCGGTCACTGGACGGATCGAGGTCAGTACGCGTGGACCAGGAAGCTCGCCGCGGGCAGTCCAGTCCCTGATGTCTGTGTCCATGGGGTTTCCGCCGAGGCTTTGAACCGTGGTGAAGCCCCCCATCAGGGTTCGGTATGCGTTGGCGACGGTATATAACATCGCCTGACCCTGGGATTCCTCGGTTTCGCTCCGGTGGATCTTTCCGTCATCATCGAAATGCGTGGCAAGATGCACGTGGGTATCGATCCATCCCGGCATCACCACGAGCTTCGACAGATCGTGAGTGACCGCACCTCTGAGTCCGTCAATCCTGGTGATCGAGCCGTCCTCAATGAAGATCCGTGCGTTGCGTCTGGTTGCACCAGTTCCGTCGATCAGGAGGCCGGCTCGGATGGTCGTCGCACCGTCCTGGGCGCCCACGAACGCGCCAAAAACAAAGAGGCAGGCAACACCGATCATGAGGCGGGCTGGTCGTCTGTGTGGCATGAAGGCCTATCTATCGTTTTCGTTGACTCTGAGACGATCGGGGCGTCTTCTTGTGCGGGCGTTGCTCCTCAAGTTTAACCAGCTCGTCACGTCGTTGGCCCAATGTTGCTCGTTCGTCCTGCAGCTGAAGGTAATGGGCCAGCCGTCCGGCGGAGATTTTATCGTCCGTGACCGCCTGTCGCACGGCACAGCCAGGTTCGATTCGGTGCTGGCAGTCGCGAAATCGGCAGTTTCTCGCGAGAGACTCGATATCGTCGAACGTTGTTTCGAGACCCCCGCTCGTGTCCCACAGACGCAGCTCGCGCATGCCGGGGGTGTCGATGATGACACCGCTGTCGGGGTGCAGGAGCAACTCGCGATGCACCGTGGTGTGGCGCCCACGGCGGTCCTTCGGGCGCACCGTCCGCGTGCGCTGGCGGTCGTACCCCAATAGTCGGTTGATTAAGGTCGATTTACCAACTCCAGATGACCCGAGCAATGCGACAGTGTGGCCGTCGGTCAGATACTTCGCCAGCTGGTCGATTCCGTTGCCGCTCTCGCAGCTCGTCACATGAATCGGGACGGCATCTGCCATCTCGCGAAGTGCTGCCACTTCGGCCTCGACGTCTTCGGCCAGATCGCCCTTGTTGAGGACGATCACTGGCGCGGCACCGCTGTCTGACGCGGCCACCAGATATCGTTGGATCCGTCGATGGTTTAAGTCACCGTCCAGACCAGAGACGAGGAACAACGTATCGATGTTCGCCGCCACGACCTGGCGCCTGGTCGTATCGCCAGCGGCTTTGCGAGAGAAGCAGGTTGTTCGTGGGAGGATTGCCCGGATCTGTGCCGGCCCCGCTGCGGTGAGGCGAACACCCACCCAGTCGCCCACGGCCGGCAGCGCTGATGGGGCATCGGCCATGTGCTTGAGTCTTCCCGCAGCGCTTGCCAGCAGCTTAGACGATGCGGTGTAGACGCGGAAAAGATGATTGTGCTCCACACCAACCCGAGCTGGCACGACGTCGCTTTCCCCGAGTGCATCGAATGCGTCGGCAAAGTGCTGGTTCCATCCGAGCCGGGCGAGGCCGTCGGTGTCTGGGGTCATGGATGACACCAGCGTACTCTTACTCGTCCCACAGCCGCGGTTCCTCGGGGTGGGAAGGGTGCTCACGCCGGTCGGTCGCTGTCAGGTTGGCGACGCTGACACCCAGCAGCCGCACCGGTCGGCTGCCTGCCTCGGTCTTCTCCAGGAGTGCTTCGATTCTCTCCGCCAGCAGCTCAGGGTCCCGCGTCGGTGGTTGAGTCGTGTGGCTCCTGGTAATCGTTGTGAAGTCCGAATAGCGCATCTTGACAGTGACGGTGTGGGCAAAGCGCGCGGTCCGATCGAGCTTACTGGCGGCCTGTCTTGTCAATCGTTCAAGCTCGTCGCGAATCGTGTCGAGGTCGGCCAGGTCTTTCGGATATGTGCGTTCGGACCCCGCTGATTTGGCCGTTCGATTCGGCGTGACTGGGCGGTCGTCCTCGCCGTAGGAGAGGCGTTTCAGCCACTCGGCTCGTTTGCCAACCAGCTGGCGCAGGACGGTGTCTTCTGTGGTGCGCATGTCAACGACCCGCTCGATTCCGTTCGCTCGCAGCCTGCGCGCGGTTACAGGACCCACACCCCAGAGCGCACCGACGGGCAATTCTTGAAGAAACGCCTCGATCCTCTCGTGCGGCACGACGGTCAGACCGTCCGGCTTCCTCCATCCCGACGCGACCTTTGCCAGGAACTTGTTGGGCGCCACTCCGGCCGATGCGGTCAGCCCTGTCTCGTCGGCAATCTGCTGCTTCAATCGCCGAGCGACCGGGGTCGCAAGAGGCTCTTCCCACGCGTTCTCAGTCACGTCGAGATATGCCTCGTCGAGCGACAGCGGTTCCACGAGCGGGGTGACGGCCCGGAACATCGCAAAGACCTGTTGCGAGATCGACCGGTATTTCTTGAAGTTTGGGCGAACGATCTTCAGTTCGGGGCAGAGTCGTATCGCCTTGGTCATCGACATCGCGGAGTGGACACCAAACGCCCGCGCCTCGTAGCTTGCAGCGGCGACAACTCCACGACCTTCGGGGCGTCCGCCGACCGCCACCGGCTGTCCCCGGAGGTCCGGAGCTTCGCGCTGTTCGACCGAGGCATAAAAGGCGTCCATGTCAATGTGGACGATCCGACGCGACTGTGAAACCACGGTGAAAGTCTACTAAACTGAACACCTTTCCCTATGGCTGAGCAAGGCAAGAAGAAACGGGTGATGCGTGGTGCGTGGCAGGAGGCTCGTGACCTCGTGTGGCGTCACCGATTTCGGCTCCTGCTCGGACTTGGGATGATGCTCGTGAGCCGCGGCGCCGGATTGGTACTGCCGGCGATGTCGAGGTATGTGATCGACGAAGTGATCCCGAATGGACGGGGGGACCAGCTGATGCTGCTTGCCGGAGTGGGGCTGGGCGCGACTGTCGTACAAGCTGGCACCGGCTTCGCGCTGTCCCAGGTCCTTGGCGTCGCGGCCCAGCGGGCAATCACGGACATGCGGAAGAACGTGATGGCTCACGTCTCCCGCCTGCCAATCGGGTACTTTGACTCGACCCAGAGCGGGGTCTTGATCTCGCGCATCATGACTGACGCCGAGGGCATTCGAAACCTGGTGGGGACGGGGCTCGCCCAGCTTTTGGGCGGTATCGTGACCGCGAGTGTTGCGCTCGGCGTGCTGTTTTACCTCAACTGGAAATTGACCACGGTGACCCTGGTCATCCTGCTGGCGTTTGGCGCCTGCATGTCGGTGGCGTTCTCGAGACTGCGCCCGATTTTCCGTGAGCGAAGCAAGATCAATGCCGAGGTGACCGGTCGGCTTGGCGAGACTCTGGGTGGGATCCGTATCGTTAAGGCCTACGCGGTCGAGAAGCGAGAGCAGCTGGTGTTTGCCAAAGGTGCGCATCGGTTGTTTCGGAACGTGGCCATGGCGGTGACCGGCGTGTCCGCGGTCGCGTCGGTCTCGACCCTCGTCATGGGTGGGATCGGCGTGCTGATGATTCTCCTGGGTGGGCAAGCGCTCATCGCCGGTACATGGACGACCGGCGCGCTCGTGCAATACATCCTTTTCACCGCTTTGGTCATTGCGCCGGTGATTCAGATGTCGTCGGTTGGCACTCAGGTGACCGAGGCGTTTGCCGGGCTCGACAGAATTCGCGAGATCAAGTCGATGGTCACCGAGGATGAGGAGGATGAGCGGCGGCAGCCACTGACCAATGTCGGCGGTGAGATTCGACTTGACCGCGTGTCGTTCGAATACGATCCCGGTGTCCCGGTTCTCCGTGATGTCTCGCTGGTTGCCCCGGCCGGAACTACGACCGCCCTTGTCGGTTCGAGTGGTTCCGGCAAGAGCACCCTGATCAGTCTCATTATGGCGTTCAACCGTCCGCAGTCGGGTGCGGTGACGCTGGACGGACAGGATCTCCAGACGATTCGACTCAGGGACTATCGGTCGCTTCTGGGCGTGGTGCTTCAGGATAATTTTCTCTTTGATGGCACCGTCGCCTCGAATTTGAGCTTCTCCAATCCACGGGCCACCCCAGAGGAGATTCGAGAGGTGAGCCGCATTGCCCACTGCGATGAGTTTGTTTCGGTATTTCAGGATGGGTATGACACCATCGTCGGGGAACGCGGCGTCAAGTTGTCGGGGGGGCAGCGTCAGCGCGTGGCGATCGCACGTGCGATACTCGCCCGGCCCAAGATCCTCGTTCTCGACGAGGCGACGTCGAGCCTGGATAGCGAGAGTGAGGCGCTGATTCAGGACGGTCTCTGCTCGCTACGTCGTGGACGGACGACGTTCGTCATCGCTCACCGGCTTTCCACGATTCAAAGCGCCGACCAGATACTCGTGCTCGAGCACGGGCAGATCGTGGAGAGGGGTACTCACGATCAGCTACTGGCAGTCGACGGTCGGTATAAACAGCTGTATGACAAGCAATATCGATTCGAGCGTGACCAGTTCATCAATCCAGGGGAGGACTTCACGCCGGAGCTCCCAGCGGTCGCCGCCGCAGCCTCCCCTCGCGGTTCCAGCGGTCTTTAACCCCAGACTCTCGACCTCCGACCCACGACCTCCGGCCCTCCACGACTCTCGACACTCGACGCAATCCCGATCCCCTTGGCTACACTACCAGGAGATATGGGAATGGCAGGATGAGGTGGCCACTGGCATGCGAGGTCACCACTGTCCAGACGGTGTCCGTGCTTCTTGTCAGGGTAACGGTGGGTCGTGAACAGGGGACCGGTATGATTGCCTGACTTATCACCGTTGATGATGTTCCCGAGGTCGCGATGCTGTCGGTTGATAGCGACCAGGCTGTGCGTGGCGATGAGGTCGAGGATCGCGAGACTCTGGTCGAGCCCTCAGGCGGCGTCACCAACGTGGTGGTCGTGGTGACCGGTGCCCCGTGGGTGGTCGACCCCGCACCTCCCGCAATTACCAATAAGAGCTGTTACTTCGAGCCACGTGTCCAGGACTCGCAGCGTGGCGACGGTGACCAGCGAGGACGACACGCTTCACCCCATTCATGCCTACGACGACCGGGCCCGCACGATGTTCAATGTGGCGATTCCGATCGCAGGCTTGGCGATCGAACGCCCGCTATCCCGACCCGGCGTGGTACGCCTGGAATGCGATTCACACGGATGGATGCGCCGGTGGTTGTATGTGATCGACGACAGCACAACGGTCAGTGGGTCCGCTGGTCGGTTCGAAATCGGCGACGTTCCACCTGGCACCTACGAGTTAACGATCTGGCACGAGCGGTTCGGTGGGGCATCGCACACGGTCACCGTTTCGGCGTATACGATCGTCGAAGCGAATTTCACGCTGCACTAGGCTAGCCTGCCTGTTCGGGTCGCCACTTGAGCCCCACATTTAGAATCCGCTGCAGCAACTCGTCGTACCGGAGCCCGGTTCGCTCGGCCGATTCAGCGAAGTCCTCGCCAAACGCTAGCTGGGGATTGGCATTGGCTTCGAGCACGAAGAATCTACCTTCGGCGTCAGTCCGAAGATCCATACGCGCGTAGCCGCTCATATTAAGCGTGCGATACACTCGTTTTGCGACGCGTTTGATCGCCTCGGACGTGGCCTCAGGTAGGTCGGCTGCGCTGGTGCTGATCCCGTGTTTCTTCTGATACTTCACACTCCACTTCACGCGATCGGTGGCGATGCGGTGGATGCTCTCCGGCATCTTGCCGAACTCCATCTCCCACACCGGGAGCACCTGCAGGCGCTCGTTTCCGATGATCCCGACATAGAGCTCTCGACCATCGATGTATCGCTCGACGATGGCGTCGGTGCCGATCGAGTCGTGGACGAATTTAACCCGCTCCCTCAGTTTAATCTCTTCCTCGACGACTGAAGCCTGGGCGATGCCGATCGACGCTTCCTGCGTGAGGGACTTGACGATCACCGGAAACTTGAATCGGCGAGGAGGCTTGATCGCCAGGCCTCGACGAAACACCGTGAACTCGGGCACCGGGATGCGGTGATAGGTCATGAGCTGCTTCGAGAGCGCCTTGTCTCTGGAGAGCATCATCCCGCGGGGGTTGCATCCGGTGTAAGCCAACCGCAGCAGCTCGAGATAGCTGACGACGTTCATGTCGAATGCGCCGATCTCGTGAAAGGCCTCCATCAGATTGAAGGCGATGTGCGGCTTAAATTTGTCGATGGCCTGGCGAATCTGGCCCAGGTCGTCCTGTACGCCCAGAGAATGGATTTCGTGACCCATGTCGCTCAGCGTGCTCGTGACGTCATACTCGGTCTTCCATTCGACCGTTGCGAGGTCGACGTTTGACACATCGGTGGGCGGCACCATGTAGTCGTGCATCAATGCCAGAATGCGAAGTTTCTTCACAAGGCCACCCGATGCCGTCCTCCATGGAGGTAGTTCATTGTTTGCACGGTCAGGAACACCGTGAAATCTTCCTTGGTGCGTTCTTCCGATCCACGGAGGTGGAGGTCGAGCTCGCCGCACCTCGTGATGATGTCCTCGAGCACCTGGTCGATCGTGTACTGGTAGGTGGCGGTCCAGCGCGCCACGAGTCGTCTGACGTCTCGGCGCAGCCGTTTGACGAAGCGGTCAGCCGGGATGTTCTTCGCGTGCTCTGCCGCGTCCGAGAACAACCGCCGCAGGTCGCGATCGTAGAAGTACGGGTGTTCGAGGCCATAGTGCTTGCGTTTTCGCTTGTAGTGCTGACGGAGTGTCCGGCGAATACGGCGGATCGGCTCGACC
>Ga0310123_10000026_pt1 | contig 120713 bp, 92 predicted proteins | sample CB6_AW_1057_MG_FD_203505 | JGI IMG/M metagenome (GOLD analysis project Ga0310123, IMG submission 203505) | Marine microbial communities from Western Arctic Ocean, Canada - CB6_AW_1057 | ecosystem: Environmental > Aquatic > Marine > Oceanic | place: Canada: Western Arctic Ocean | collected...
ACTTGCGCAGAAACGTGAATGCCCACCCTGGTCACTAAATGATGAAGGAATTGAAGGTCTGTCTGGCGACATCAAGAAGCGGCGGGATGGTAGCGTGGACATTGCAGAACAGAACTCTAGTTTGAATTTTCTAGCTCACGTAACTTCTTTACTCCAAGAGTTGAGCGGAACGGAGTGAACCACTAATATCGTTACTCGAAAGAAGAGTTAAGGAACATGAATTAATGCCAAGCGGATGTCAATTATGAGAAACCACAAGATTTTCCTGATCGTTGCTTTAAGTGCTTGCCTGGTTCATAGCAGTGTGAATGCTCAGCAACCACAGCTTGGTGGGCGCACACCAGAAACCGCTACCGGTTTGCTAGTGGAACGAATTTTGGCGAAAGTCAACGGAGACATCATTACATTGACGGATCTTGAGAATCGTCAGGTCAATGTTTTAAGACAACAAGGATTTCTGCCATCGACGGAGACGGAGTTGGCGCGAGCTCTCGCCAACGTGACGCCTGGAGTGGTCTGGAATGCGGTCGATGAATTGCTGCTTGTTCAGCGTGGGCGACTGTTAGGGTATTACTTAAGTGATGAGCAGTTCGAACAGTTGGTGGCAAACATCAAGAGTGATAACGACTTTGACGACGACGAACAGTTCGAGGTAGCACTTCTGGAATCGGAAGGCATGACCGTTGCAGATTTGCGCCGGGTTTTAGAGAGGCAGGTGTTAGTCAATCAGGTCCAGCAGATAGAAATTCTCCGCAAGGTTGTCCTCACTGAGACGGAGGCAAGAGAGTACTATGATGCGAATCTGGATGAGTACACAGAGAATGCGACAGTCACGCTCCGTGAGATCTTGATCGCGGCGCCAGAGACAACGGCCGGCTTCAACGTTGTTGCGAACGAACAGGCGCGACGGAAAGCGGAAACCGCACGTCAGCGTGTTCTTGATGGAGAGGTATTTGATGTAGTCGCGATTTCTTTGTCCGATTCCCCGTCGAAGGCAAATGGGGGTCTCATCGGACCGATCGATTTTGACATTTTGAGCCAGGAAGTCCAAGACGCTCTCGAAGAATTAGAGATAGATGAAATTAGCGAACCGATACGTACTAGAGCGGGTTATCAGGTGTTGTTGCTGGTCGAACGAATCCAACCATCGGCCCGTCCGTTTGACGAGGTGAAAGAGGGCATCATGGAAAATGTGTTCAACGACCGTCGCATTCAGGAATTCGACCGTTATCTAGATGAATTAAGGACCAATGCGGTTATTGAATGGAAGGACGATGAACTCCGTCGAGCTTATGAACAATATGAGGCGGAGCAGGCTGTCGAATCAGATTCGTAGGACTAACAACACTTCTTAGTATGGGGATTCATCGTAGAGAATAATGGTCCAGAGTTTGGGAGAACCGGCCGTGTATTGGAGTAGTGGACCCTAACTGAAAAATGGGAGTACAGACGGCAGAATGCGGCTTGGAGCGAAAACACTAGAATCTCCGTTCGTGTTGGCACCGATGGCTGGTCTCACGGACACGGCTTTCCGTCGCTTGGTAAAGAGGCAAGGCGGTTGCGGGTTAGTCGTCACCGAGATGGTGAGTTCTGAGGGGCTGGTAAGAGGTATCGACCGTACGCTCGATTTTGCGGAGTACACGGAGGAAGAACGTCCAGTTTCTATTCAAATTTTTGGAGGAGATGCTGCGAAAATGGCTGAGGCGGCAGGATTAGTTGAGGCCATGGGTGCAGACATTGTTGATGTCAATATGGGTTGTCCGGTGCCAAAAATCGCTAAGCACAATGCTGGCTGCAGTTTGATGCGAGATCCTTCACAGGCGGCATGTATCGTTCGTGCGATGACCGATGCCGTTAGGATACCCGTCACGGTGAAGATGAGAACCGGTTGGGACGAAGAACATATCAATGCGCCTCTTTTGGCGCAGATGATGGAGGACGCGGGGGCGGCAGCAGTTAGCGTTCACGGACGTACGGCGAAGCAGTCTTACAGTGGGTACTCGGACTGGGAACTAATCAGGAATGTAGCGGAATCTGTCAGGATTCCAGTATTTGGTAGTGGCGATTGTGTCACACCAGAGCAGATGGTTGCACGAACAAGGACTGCGGGTGTGGCAGGGATTCTGGTTGGACGCGGAGCCCTTAGAAACCCTTGGATTTTTCGCCAAGCTTCAGCTCGAATTGCAGGAGAGCAGCCGACGCTGGTGTCACTAAAAGAACGTGGGGATTTTCTGCTCGAATATATCGATCTCCTCATGGGTGAAAGAACGGAAGAAAAATGTGGTTTTCGCCATCATGCACCGGGAAGCAATTCCCGCAAGTTGGTTTCCGCCAGGGCACCCAGAAGTCATGAGCGTTGGGTCGTTAACAAGCTACGGGCGTTAGGGGCGTGGTACACGAAAGGTCTTCGGGGCGGATCAAAGCTCCGGACTTCTATCAATCAGGCGGCATCGCTCGAGGCACTCCGTGATGTCATCCACATTCACTTCTTTCAACGGTCGCTAGACACAGCTAACTAAGCACGTTGGGTTAGTCAGTATTCTATGAGAGGCTGCAGCTATTTCTGTGGGCCTATTTTCTGCACGAACAGAGGTTAGGATAACGGAGTTAGAACTTTCGGGGCTTTTTGGTGGACACGATTTTTCTTGCGCAAAACAGGCAACCATGGGGAACGCGTTGACAAGGTGGCGGCGACCGCGACCGCCGTGGTTATTGGAGTGGTCTGTAGAAAAAATCGTGTTGTGTCTATAAAGAGATTTATGAACACTTCGAACAGAATAACGGTCTACGTTTTTTGGATGGTGGCTTTATGACTGCTTGTGTTCGAGAAATCGATTGGAAATCATGGCGTGCAGTTGATCCTGCGACATTAGTATTCATTGTCAAAAAAGATCGCGTGCTATTAATTCGTAAGAAGCGTGGTTTAGGTGCTGGGAAGATCAATGGTCCTGGCGGTCGTTTGGAAGTTGGTGAGAATTTTGAGGAGTGCGCAGTTCGCGAGGTGCGTGAAGAACTTGGCGTCACACCGCTTCGCATGATTAAACTAGGGGAGCATCGCTTCCAGTTCGTTGACGGCTATTCGATATTTGTTTATGTCTATCGCGCCTCAGATTTGGAAGGTCTGCCGATAGAAACCGATGAAGCTAAGCCCTTCTGGGTTGGACAAGATGAGATTCCATTTGAGGAGATGTGGGAAGACGACCGGTACTGGCTGCCGCTATTGCTAGAGGGCAAGAAATTTTCTGGTCGTTGGATTTTTGAGGGTGATCGGATGCTTGATTATCAACTGGATGTCTTGTCGTAGCGTGTCAGCTTTGAGATTTGCCAATCTAGGACAGAATCCAGTGTGGTTGTGGAAAACCGCAACGCTAAAGATCTAAGCGCTTCAGTTTTTCAACTAAAGTGGTACGCTTCATGCTTAGGCTTTCTGCCGCCTTCTGTTTGTTTCCGGCAGCGCGTCCCAGAGCCTGTCGTATGATTCCTTGTTCAATTTTGCGTAAGTGCTCTTTCAGGTCAAGGCCGTCGGCCGGTAGCGGATCCTCCAAAACATCATTGAGATCGTTGTCCTGAAGACGAATCTCAGGCGGCAAATCGGTTTCGTCTATGATCGCGCGTCCAGGGCTAAGAACTAAAGCGCGTTCAACTGTGTTCTCAAGTTGCCTAATATTGCCTGGCCAATCAAACGCCATCATTTCTCTCATGGCTTCTTGTGAAATGACGACGTCTGTCCTTGGTGGTGTTTGTTCGCGCCCTAGTCGCTCAAGGAAATTCTGTGCCAACAAAGGTATGTCTTCTCGACGGTCTCTCAGGGGTGGAAGATGAATCGGGATGACATTGAGACGATAGTAAAGGTCCTGACGGAAGTTTCCTTCTTTGACCATGCGAGCCAAATCAGAGTTCGTAGCAGCGATAACTCTGACGTCAACTTTTATCGTTCGAGTGTCACCTATGCGTTCGAATTCGCGTTCTTGCACTGCGCGAAGTAATTTCGCTTGAAGACCAGAGCCCATGCTCCCCACTTCGTCGAGAAAAAGTGTTCCATGGTTTGCTTGTTCAAGGCGACCCGGCCGATTGGCAATGGCTCCAGTAAATGCGCCACGAACGTGGCCAAACATTTCGGCTTCAAGAAGGGTTTCTGGAATAGCACTGCAGTTGAGCGCCACGAAATGTTTTCCATATCTTGGGCTGTTGTGGTGAATCGCACGTGCCACAAGTTCCTTTCCGGTTCCTGTTTCCCCAGTAATCAAAATAGTGCTGGGTGTGTTTGAGACGGTTTCGAGAACCTGAAACAGCTCCAGCATAGGTTGGCTCTGACCGACAATTCCTTCAAAGCGATAGCGCGCGTCTAATTGAGATCGAAGGTACTCGTTTTCCTTCTTTAGGCGCATTTGTTCAAGCGCGGTTGAAAGTACATGGAGAAGATGGTCGAACTGGAAGGGTTTAGTTACGAAATCACTCGCACCTTGTTTAATGGCGGCCACGGCATCTGGTACGGTCCCGTAACCCGTTACAACCACGGCTACGATTTCCGCGTAACGCTCGCGTGCGGCTTCAACTACGGCAGTGCCGTTGATGCCGGGCAAACGAAGGTCGGTGACAACGATGTCGAAAGCAAATTCCGCAAGTCGGTCGACCGCTTCTTCGCCGCTGGAAGTTTCCACGACTAGATATCCGTGGTCTCTCAGGCGTTCGGCTGTCACCTCACGAAGCGGTTTTTCATCCTCAACGAGCAATAAATGTATTTTCTCTCCCGTTGTGGCCACCGCCAATATTTTGACGGACGTCCATACAAACGTCAAGGAAATTAAGTCCTGTCTCAATCCTAACTACAGTTTTGTTAGAGGTATGCCGATACTGGACTGTATACAGAGCAAAGTACTTGTTGGCCTTTTCTCGGGTTCTGGTAGTCGTAATTGTTCCGGTGAGAAAACTGATGATTGTCGACAGAGAAACGACCTCGATCGTTAAGGCCTGCAAGCTAGTTGGTGTCAGCCGACGGACAATCTACAACTGGATCTCTAGTGGGAAGGTTGAATATGTTCGCACGGCCGGTGGGTCCGTTCGCATTTTTGTCGATACTTTGTGGCGGGAAGCAGACGGTCAAAAAACGCCACCACAATGGTCAACAAGACCTGCTCGACAAGACGTAAAAAGTTCACGAGGAGCTTCGGAGCGCTATGAGTAGTGACATTCCGTTTCCGGTTCCGCCTTCGACTCAAGGCCTGAACGTTACCTCCGGAGATCGAAAGGAGATCGGAACGCTGTTCCACAGGTTGAACAACCAGCTGGGTATTATCCTGGCGAATGCAGAGTTGCTTGAAGCTCGCGCGAAGGATGATGACACGGGTGCACGTGCTGGCCAGATTGTGACTGGTGCCGTTGAGGCGATTGCAGCTGTGAAAGATATCCGAACTCACTACAAGCGCCAGCAGACATAGTTGTTTTCTCTGGCGGTCTGTTCCATGCCAAAAGTCAAATAGTTGGCGATCATGTATGATTCGCCAAAAAATTGACTCTTCATGAGTCCGTAGTAAGGACCGTTTCTACGTGCGGCTGCCTTATTTCTGGCTTGTCGAATCAGATTTACCCTTATTTCTTTAGATTTTTCACGTCAGACAAACGTTATTTCTTTAGTTGTTTTATGTGGCATGGATATTGCAATTCTAATTGGGCATGCTCAAGACAAAGAGAACTAATGCTCAACAAAAACGGATTTCAGCCAGTTTACCATTTGTCGAATCCCTCGCGCGCCGTTTCGCCTCTGGCATGCCTCATTCGATTGACCTAAACGATTTGGTACAGGACGGGATGATCGGGCTAATTGACGCTGCGCACCGTTTCGATGAATCTCGAGGGATCAAGTTCGAAACGTTCGCGGAGCGACGTGTTCGCGGAGCGATGATTGATGCGCTTAGGCGAGATGCGTGGCCAAGAGGAATTAGGCGCATTCGCCGGGAGATCGAGGCGGCAAGAGACACGTTGCGACATGAACTGGGTTGCGAACCATCGATTTCTGAAATAGCTCGACATCTGGATACGGATGAGACCAGGCTCGCACGCACTATAGTTAGAATTAAAACGATTGAGTCGACAGCAACAATTCCGAATGGTGACACAATAGATGCTTCGAGTCTTCCTACGGCGCTTGTACCCTCTGCGCCGCCAGCGCCTGACAAATCCTGTGAAGATGCAGAAGTGAGGCGACGAATCATAGCCGCCATTAGTACTCTTCCGCAGAGAGAACAGAAAGTTATTGGGCGTTACTATTACGGAGAGGCTACGATGAAAGAGATTGGAGTTGAGATTGGGGTGAATGAATCCCGTGTTTCGCAACTTCATGCTCGAGCTATTCGGCGGCTACGTGACTCATTGGGCTCAGATTTAGCGTCAAACGCTCTCGCGGCGACTTTGAATTATCGACTGACGGATGGTATCAGTTCGCCTAGGTTGAGTATGGCTAAGGCCAACCTAGAATTAAGAGATAGGAGAAGTCACGCAGTAAATTGAATTTTTTCGTACGATCAACCTTATCAAACGTAGGTCTGACTCGTTCACTCAACCAAGGACTTCTCGAGCAACTTTTAAGAGCTCGGCGAGCCGGAACGGCTTGCCGAGCCACTGGCAGCCGCTTTCTTCAAGGAATCGTTCTGTATCCGCACTGACGACCTCACCTGTCACGAAAACGATACGACTTGTCAGTGAAGGTATGGTTTTTGAGACAGCGGCATAAAAAGCTGGACCATCAACTCGAGGCATCGATAGATCGCAGATTACTAAGTCATATCCTTGGGCGTTTACCTTTTCAAGTGCTTCCCGGCCATCGCCGGCGAGATCAACTCTGAACCCTACATCAACTAACGCGGCAGAAACCGCCTCGGCTAAGGCGCGCTCATCCTCAACAACTAAGACGTTAGCTCCAGCACCAACTGTTGTGTTTCTTGGAGGAACTGGCGTGGGACTTCGAGCAGGAAGACCATTGACCGTTGGCAATTCGACGTAGAAAGAAGCACCACGCCCTGAGCTTGCAACCCGGATCTGGCCTCCATGGTCTTGGATAATTGCGTAGGCCACGGTCAGGCCAAGGCCGGTTCCCTTTCCAACGACCTTTGTAGTGAAGAATGGATCAAAAATCTTTGACTGTACTTCTTCCGGAACACCAGGACCATCGTCATTGATCTCCAATACCACTGAGTCCTTGTCGGCTTCGTGCCAAGTTCGAACGATGAGAGCCCCTCGACCATTTGCAGAGAGCATGGCCTGTTCTGCGTTAATAATCAGATTGAGAAATACTTGTTTTAATTGGTATGGGTCTGCAAAAAGCCTAGGAAGTCCAACAGCGAGTGCGTCGATAGCAAGAATGTTCGAGACCCCTTGTTCGTAAGCTCTTAGCGCCAGTGTTTCTCGGACTACTTGGTTCAGATTTACCATCGCCCGCGTCGTATGACGCTTACGAGAAAACGTAAGCAGGTTGCGAACGATTTTTGCTGCACGCTCAGATTCACTCAGTATTGTGTCAAGCCCGCGTTTGGTAATTGAGTCTACTGGACGTGACGAAAGCCTTTCAGCCCAAGTTAAGATGGTGGCGAGTGGATTATTTAGTTCGTGGGCAACACTAGAAACCGTCTGGCCAAGAGCTGCGAGTTTCTCGGCTTGCATCAATTGGTGGTAAACGTCTCGGCCTTGATCTTCCAGCTTTCGTCGCTCGCTCACGTCTCTGAGCAATGCTTGAACACGGTAGGGCGAGCCACCGTTGGGAGTCTCAAGATTAGCTGTTACTTCTACCCATACCGGGCTTTCATCAGCACGCCTCAGTCGAAGCAAGTAGTCAGTTACAGCACCATCACGCTTAAGTTGGGAAATGAACGCCGGTTTGGCTTCGGCATCAACAAACCGTGCCAACTCAAATGGTCGAATCAAATCGGATGGCGTTTCCGGCGGGTAACCGAACATCAGTTTCAGGTGAGGGTTTGCAGCAAGAGTAACTGATGTTTCTGAATCCAGAGTTCCGATATAAATGCCTTCGCGAACTGCATCGAATAGCCGCGCTAAGGCATCCGGAAGAGGAAGTAGCGTGGAGCTCGCGCGATGGTTGGCGCGGGTCGACACGCACGAGTATAACAGGCCTAGTCAGACACGAAACACATTTTTAGTGTGGAGCTGATGGTGTTGGGGTTTGACTTGGGTAATTCGAGTACTTTGAGTCTATGGCAGCACGAATATCTCGTACCGTTGCGCCTGAGGTGTGCATCTGCATGGCGTCACGGGCGACATCAATGCAAATGGTACAAGCCATACCATGCGTGTCCCAATCCCTGACGCTGCCGTCGGTGTTACGAGAGCCGACAAAGCAGTCCGCGTTGCCGCTATGACCAGCGGTTTCACATCCGCAAAAACACGGTACGTACTCAAGCACGTCGGGTCTACGTGCCGCGAAGGTATAAGCATCACGAATCACTTCTGGGGACCGAGGGACCATGTTTGGCACTAGAGGCAAAGGTGGCAATGCGGCATCAGTAGGTGGTACAGGCGTCCGGCGGGCAGCCAGCACATCGGCTTTTTGTTGGGGCACGACGTTCTCACTTGACTCGGGTTCCGTTTCCGAGCGAACGTTGGAGACTGCGTCAATTCGTGGTTCAGGCGTAATCGGGTCAAGGCTATCTGGTTGTCCTGTGGGGTAAAGCATTAGGCCGATTACAGCGGCGACGACGGTAACTCCAGCGATTAGTATCCATGGAGGGGAACCGGGCGCCGAAGGATTAACTTTAGGTGATCGATTCGTCATTTTCATTTTCGTTAAGTGAATTCTATACCATGGTTTTGAAGAAAAAAATCTTCCAAGGCACTCGTTCGTTCATCATTGGGTAGAGAAGAAAGTGCTAGTGCTCATTAAGGAACAAAGATAGGGGTGTTTGTCACAAAAAGACAGACGTGTTCACGTGTTTTTGATGTGGAATGAATAATCGTTTGTAGCTTTCTGTCTCTGACGAGAGACGTTTGTGAACGTGAATTTTCTTATGATCGACAATGGCTTTGCGTTTGTGTTGCTAATTGTGAGCGTAACGGTTGGAGTCCTTTTTCGACAGAGGCATCATTTCGTACGCATTTTTTTTGCATTTGCTGCGTTCAAGGAAAAGACCGTTCGGGCGGAGGAGCAGAATCGGTTAGTTTGCCTTAGTTGTAGGCTTGCGATAGCCAGAACCACTGATGGGTTGCGCGACACGCTGGGGGACGCTCTTAGAGAGTTTACGTCTATAGATGCGGATAATATCTGGGCGCTCATCCAAATTGACGATGATTGGGTGACAATCGCTGGTGGGTGCGAGGAGGATCCGCGGTATCCGAGTCCAACAATTCAGACAATAGCAGACTGTGTGATGAAAACAGTGAAAGATTCACCGAATGAACAGCGGACCGTAATGTTGGAGAAGAATCTCTGCTTTCCAATGACCGTTGGCAACGGAGTTGTTGGGGTGCTGGGAATCCCAATGAGGCTAAAGGAAGAATTTGGTGTCAACCAGGGGCAGATGTCCGTTGTTGCAACGGTGCTGGGAATCGCAGCACGTAACATCCAGTTAGTCAATGAAGCTAGCGGCCAAGGTATTCGTGACAGTTTGACCGGCTGTTTCGATCGCGCTCATGGAATGAAATTGCTGAGTGGAAAACTCCAGCGAGCCCGGCATTACAAGAAACCATTGTCACTTGTCATGCTTGATCTCGACAATTTCAAGTTAATCAACGATTGCTATGGCCATCTTTGTGGAGATGCGGTGCTACGAGCTGTAGGAAGGTGTATTCGGGCGGTGTTTCCGAGTACGTCTATTCAGTGCCGGTTTGGAGGCGAGGAGTTTTTCGTTGTCTTGAGCGATACTGCCTATGGTGAAGCAGTGAATTTTGCCGATCAACTTCGTAACGAGATCGAAAACATTGAAGTTCTCTGGCAGGAAAAGACTATATCCACGACGGGCAGTGTTGGTGTTGCGGTTGCTGGGCTAGAAGACATTGATGCAGAAATACTACTTACTCGGGCAGATGCAGCTTTGTACCTGGCGAAGGATAAAGGTCGGAATCGCGTCTGTGTTGATATGAAAGCTAGGTGCTCAGAAATCGTTCCCGTTCTATACTCTTCGTTGTGACAATGCCTCTGTCTCTCCCACTCGACAATGCTGCGATTGAGCGAATCCTCCCGCACAGGTATCCCTTTCTCTTGGTAGATCGCATTACTGAGTTTGAGTTAGACAAGCGAATAGTTGGTATTAAGAACGTTTCACTTAATGAACGCTATCTGGCACACAGACCTGGAGAGCAACCAGTTTTGCCGCCAACAATTTTGACGGAAGCCGTGGCGCAAGTGGGGGCTATCCTAATTCTTGCCAAACCTGAGAACCGCCAGAAACTTCCCTACTTTATGGGGATCGATCGTGTACGCTATCGACGTCCGGTGCACCCAGGCGATGTAGTGATCATCGAAGCGACTGTAGATCGTCTGAGAAGTCGAATGGGTCGTTTGAAGGGATTTGCACGTGTCGGTGACAACATTTGCGTCGAAGGCACGATGACTTTTGCTCTCGGCCCGAAAAAAGGAGAGCGATGAGGTTGTTGTTACTGATTGTCGGAGTTAACTGGAGGTAGTGTTACTTTCAGCCCTTAGGAGCATCTAGCTCGATATTTCCGCGCGATACGTTTCGGTTCCGTATTCACCGCAAGAATTATCAAGTAAGTCTAACGTTCAGGCCTGTGCTGTTTTTGTCTGAGTGGCCGGACTTGTTGCGACAAGAGTTGAGAGCTGAGCAGCTATGATTGCCACCGCTGACTGCACAGTTTCACTGACCTCCCAACCTTCCCGGAGCTCCGCTGACAGCACACCGATACAGTCAACTGCTGAAATGAGAGGTGCGACGACGGCGCCAGTTTCCGAAGGTTCCGCGGAGACGATGTGCATCCGTAGGTCACGAAAGGCGGCAGCTGTGGCATTTTCGCTATCGGATGGGATCGCACCTAGTTGGGCGATCGATGAGGCCCCATAGCCGTATTCGACAGCTGGGAGTAAGCAGCTGTTGTTCTCATCGTGAAGCCACACAATGAGGCCCTTCGCGTTTAAGAGAGCGGCCGCTCGCGCTAAAAGATCAGGAAGTTCTGCGGAATCTGACAACCGACCTAAATCGGTGCAGAGAGACGCGGCGGCTGGAAAGTCAAGCAGAATTGTTGTTTCTGGGATGGTCTCTTTTGTCGTTGGTGTTTCCGGAACATCAGCTAGGTCCATTCGGTCTGGTTCAACGCTGAGGTTTAAAGATAACGTCTCTGCGTGTGGTTCTGCGTTTTGAGCTTTAGTAGCTGAAACACTGGCCGCTACGTCGATTTCATTTGTTTTTGTTTTTACGGATCGGGGTAGCGGTGCAAGCAGTAGAGCGATAAAAAGACCTGTTCCAACTCCTGGTGCGAAGGTCATCATTTGGGCCTGACGCAGGCGTTTTATCAATGTTTCACGCGAAATTTGCTCGACTGTACGAGCACGTTCAATATGATCGACCGCGCCGTTTGCGAGTTCGAGGCCATCGGTGAAAATGAGGTCGGACGCGATGAGATTTTCTCCTGATGATGAATGTTCTCGCGCCAGAGCATCCATCCGTCTAATGTCTTCAATTGAAGAAGAGGCCATTTCTAGTGCGCTAACTGTATCGGGAACTTTGGAAAGGCCGGTTAGGTCAGCTAAATTCTCTGAAATGGTATCAAGCTGTTCAGCAGTTTTAGCAACCCAATAATTCCGGTCTTGGCCTGCCGCGACATAGGCGTGCTGTGAGGCACGGAAATCGGAAAGAAAAATGGACAGTCTCCAAGCTTGAATTGAAAATGTGCGCTCGTTGTTCCGAGCGTAGTTGATGTCTTGTTCAATGAGGAATATTTTGTAACCAGATGCAACCGTCACAACTAACATGACGATGACCAAACTTACTCTTAGCCATACACGCCGCATAAGCCCTCTTACTATAGCACCACCATCGTGCTGCTGGTGACTGATCACCAACAGCATGACATTAGGGTCGAAAAGTATGGAGAGTTGAATGAAACCAGGAGTAATAATTAATCCAGACGCTGGTTTTCATATCCGCCTCGACAGGGCTGAAAGACTGCGTCTAGTCAAGGACACGTTCGCTTTTTGTTCAGTTAAGGGAGAGGTTGCCTTTACTGAAGGCCCTGGAACTGCGCGTGCGATCGCCCGAAGAATGATTCGGGCAGGGACGAACAATTTGGTGGTTTGGGGAGGTGACGGAACCATCAATGAAGTGGCATCAGAAGCCGTGCCTGCCCGCGCGGTAATTGGGGTCGTTCCGAGCGGTTCCGGCAATGGATTGGCTCGAGAGCTATCCATTGAGCGTAGTCCGGAAGAGGCATTACGTACAGCTCTTCGTGGGTCAATTCGGACCCTGGATGTCGGTCAGATTGACGGACGTATTTTTGTAAATGTGGCCGGTATTGGTTTCGACGCACATTTAGCCCGTGTGTTCAATCGATTGAAACGTAGGGGGTCCGGCGCATACATGATGTCGGGATTCCGGGAGTTGCTCGCATATGTTCCCGGGAATTACTCCATCGATTTTTCTTTAGAGAAATTTTGGATGAATGCATTGATATTGTGCTGTGCAAATGGACGGTATTATGGAAGCGGGGCCATCATAGCCCCGAATGCGAAGACAGATGATGGCAGGATTGATCTTGTTTGTATTCCTGCTTTGTCGAAGTTGTCCGCACTTTGGAATATCCCGCGGTTGTATTCTGGCACTGTCGACCGGTTAAATGGCGTTCGGATTGTTTCCGTTGCCAAGGTGGAGATCGGGAGTGCAAAACCTCTCTTCTTTCATGTTGATGGTGAAGTGTTTTCCGGAGGAACAACTCTGCAGGTAAGTGTTTTGCCAAAGGCTCTGTGTGTTCGAGTTCCAAAACTTAGTTGAGGAGTTGGAAAGGCGAGCAGCAATTAGAAGAGATCGTGACTTCGAGGAAGTGTTAGGAAATAGTCGTCACCAAACGCCAATGAATTTTCTGGTTGTTCCCATTTCTGTGCCAAATTGAGTGGTCAGCCAAAAGAACGTTAGAACATACCCGAGAAGAAAAAGAGAATTATTGATTCTTAATCGAAATCTTTCGTCTACTTTGCTGTAGAAGTCTTCGATATTGGCTGAAGTATTGCGTAGGCAGGAAGTCCGATTGCGTTAAAACGGTCCATGACTTCGAAAGCAGGGGAGGCTGCAGGGTCTTCCGCTTGGAACTTAATTTTGATGTAGTTGCCTAAGGCTGCCTCAACGTCTCCATTTTTGAGTGTAGTGCGGTCCATCACGAGGCAATTTTTGCACCAAGTTGCCCAGACATCGACGAGGACGAATTTATTTTCGGTTTGAGCAGCGGTAAGTCCATCACTCAACGAGGGGTACCACCCGTCGTCAATAAGCTCTTGAACACTGTTAGCGACGAGCGTCGGGTCAATCCAGCGTTGGCTGAATAGTCCGTAAGCCAAAAAACCGTAGTAGACAGCTGTTCCTAAGATAAATACCCCGAAAGCCTGTTTTACTCGGACCATCCAGGGCCCAGGTTTTGGCATCAGAGTCAAGCCAGCACCGGCTATTGGCCACGGGATAGCCATTCCGAGACCGAGGACAAAAGGAAGTGCCAAAGCGATTGTTGTGCCCGTTCCATATAAGTTGCTGGAAAAGACGATAACTTGAATCACCACTGGAGCGACGCATGCTCCTGCTAGCAACGCTGCGACACTGCCCATGCCGAACGCGACCGGAAAGGATCCGTTATTTGAACTGCCGCCACCAAATCGACTCTGGAACCTCGAAAAGTCGATAGTGACGATGTCGAACATGGCCAGAGACAATACAACGAAGAGAAGAGCAATGCCGAGGTTGAACCATGGTGATGCATTGATAGTGCCGAAAGTACCTGCAGTGAGGATGACCACTAAGCCCAAGATCCCATAGATAAGAGCCATCGCCAAGCCATATGCACTACCAAGCGCAAAGCCCCGCCGCCGAGAACCAGCTCGAGCACCAGCGCCTATGATCGCCAAATTGATTGGAATCATCGGTAATACGCATGGCGTCAAGTTGAGAGCTAACCCGCCGATAAGTATCAAAGCAACAATAGCAAAAGGACCTCTGCCGTCGAACCATCCTCCTTCTGACTCCCCTGATTCGGCAAACTTGATGAATTCAAGGAACTCTTCAACGTCTGAGTAACCGGTAGTGCCGAGCACTTCGAATTGAGCAAGCCTCGTAAGTGTTTCTGTTCCCGCGGTTTTCTTGGGAAGTTTTGATTCAGAAGCTAACTGTGCCATTCGGTCGGTTGAGTTGGGGTCCGGCATAGCTACAATGTCGGCAAACGCTAAATTCTCAAAGATCTGCAAGTGTGTTGCTTTTGTTGTTTGCGTTGGTGGAACAACACTGACCTGCAATTCCACCGGCGCTGTCGTAGGGAGGTAGCACATCCGTTCGTCACAGGCTTGATAGCGGAGTGAGCCTGGCACCACGTAATCTCCGGGTGGAAGGTCAGCAGAGAGCGCCAACGCAGCACCAACAATAAAATTCTCTTCGAAAACAGCCAGCGGTTGCTCAGCCCCTTGTTGGTCGAGCAGGATGGGCGTTGGCCAAGCCAATCCGCTAAGTTCGATGCCCGGCGGTGGATCCAATTTTAGGTCGGTTCTGATGAGAAAATCTTCAAGAGGGTCGTTCGAGTTGACATGTAAGCCACTACCTTGAGGTTCGAGCCGTGCCTCAAGAGCGACTCTGAAAGTTCTACCAGGCGTCGCACCGTCAGCTTCAGCTATATCGTTCAATGAAATCGAAATCTGACGGGGCTGAGAAACCGACGCCATCGGGAGACACAATAGCGCTAAAAAAACTGCTATGGCTGTTCGCTTCAGGATTGGCGCCATAATCGCTACCAGGAAAACCCTAAAACTGATCGAAGTTCACGATAGACAGAACTTAAGGAGGCATCGGACCATCTATGGTCGAGCGCCGTACGAATCAGCGAAACTCTTGACCGAGTCATGTTAATGGTTCCGACGTCCAAACTTTGAGATAGTGACCAATATACCCTACATCGATCGGGCGTGGATCAGACTCATGAAGTTTATGCCTCCAAGAATCTTATGTAATAAGACCAGTAGTTTTCCTCGGGTTCCTCGGTCCGATGCGCTTTCTTTGTCGGCGAACACTTAAAAGACTTTATCCGAGCCCCCGTACTTTCTCTGGCCGACAATTCCATGACATTGTCGTGATGACATCGCGTGTGAAATTTGTGTCCATGTGTTTCTCGAGAACACATAGGCAGGGCACACTTTCTTGAGAACTATGTGATTCTATTTCGTCGAGGGAAAGTAGGTGGGATACCTAAAACTTTGTGACTCAGACACGAAACCAAAACAATGAATGGACGGCTTTCTAAGCAATGAAATCGGCCGTGAAGGATTCGATAGCATCGTAGAATTCGTGCAGCTCCGTCGGAGAGGCTAAAAATACGATCCGAAAATACCCGTCGCCTGGGTGAGTCCCAAACCCAGAGCCATAAACGCAAAGAATGCCGGTGGCTCGTAAGAGTCCAAGAACGTAATCCTGGTCCGTTTTTCCAGAAGGAAGTTGGACTTTTGGCATAGCGTAGAACGCGGCTTGAGGTGGCACACACGACACTCCGTTGATTGCATTAAGTCGTTGGACAGTAACTTCAGCACGTTCCTTCAGTTGTTGACGGAATACTGTCTGGTGGCTTTTGTCTCCAGTCAATGCTGCAATCACGGCATGTTGCATTGGACCAACGCTACACAGACGGCCATCCGCCATTTCTAGGATTGCGGCAAGGACTTTGTTAAGGCGAGTTCCTCCACTCACTGCCATCCAGCCTGCGCGCCAGCCAGGTGCGAGGTAGGCCTTCGAAAGTGATGAAAAGGAGATAACTGGTGCGGCGGGATTGCTAGAGCCTAGTGGAGACACGCGCCCATCGTAGGCTAAGTCCGTATAGCCTTCATCCGATAGCAGTACAAGATTGTGCCGAACCGCAATTTCAAGCAGCGCATGCCTGTTTTCTTTTGTGTAAACGGCACCAGTTGGATTGTTCGGATCAATTACGACAAGCGCTCGTGTCTTTGCTGTAATCAAGCTGGCCGCATGCTCGACGTCCGGCTGCCAACCCCGAGTCTGGTCTGTCTGATAGAAGACTGCACGGGCGCCAAGTTTGTTGAGGATTGCTGTGTAGAGAGGATAAGTCGGTGACGGAACTAGCACTTCGTCCCCAGCGTCGACCAGCACACCGAGTGCTAATTCAATTCCCTCTGATGCTCCGGCAGTAAGCACGACCCGCTCCGGCGACGTTGGCATTCCTCGGCCGCTGAACTCGGCGGCTACGGCCTCTCGAGCCTCGAGGATGCCTGCTCCTGGGTAATAACCATTGTTGCCATTTCGCATTGCCCGTTCGACGGCCTCGATAAGATGAGGAGGGGTGTCAAACCCGAAAAGAGCCGGGTCTCCTATGTTCAAATAACGAACGGGGCGACCACTAGCCTCAACTTTTTTGGCTTCTGTGACAATGTTTCGAATAGCGTAGTCAAACCCTGCACTTCGGCTAGCAACCGGAATAGTGGATATAGCGTCCTGGGCCGTCCTCGTGCGCGGTGTCATTACATTGATACTATGCCACATTCGACATAAGCTCCCGACATGGCTATTCGTACGGAACTGTCGTTGAGGCTACAAAACAGTCCTGGCGCGCTTAATCAAGTTTGCCAAAAGTGTTTTGACGAAAGCGTAAACATTCTCGCTCTAACGGTTGAAACTAATGGCACTCTTCGAATGGTTATCGATAACCCGCTTCGTGCCGTAGGCACGCTTGAGGAGAAGGGGTATGGCGTAGTGAAGAGAGATGTGCTGTTTATGCAACTTTCAAATGGCACAGATTCGATCGAACGTGCAACACGAATACTGGCCAAGATGGATGTTAACGTGGAATATGCGTACGTTTCTGCTGCTAATCCACACGGCACAACCGCATTCGTTATTGGAGTTGAGGATGTTGAGCGCGTATCGATGCTGACGGGCATCTAGTTTTGTAGCACAGTTACCAGTTTTCTGGATGGTCTTCACTTTTCAACACAGTCTATTAGTTCCTTGAGGGTTGCTATTGTGTCTTCAGCCGCATGGAGAATTGCGCGCGTTTCCTGCAGTGAAGGTGTGGTCCATTCGTCGCCCTCGAAAAGGACCTGTCCGCTATCGTTAAAGGCAATCAAAACTGCATCCATGGTTTCTATATGGAGACGCATTGAACTTTTTCCCCGTGTTCGATTCTTTGACAGTGTGCCGCGTTCTGGCAATGGCTATCGTTGCATTTTTCCAACTGTTACGCTTGCCGGCCTTAAAACAACGTCGCCCATCATGTAGCCTTGTTTTTCCACCTCTATGATGGTTTCGTGTCGTGCCGGATTCGTTACTGGCACGGTCGAAAGGGCGTCATGAAGGAGTGGGTCAAAGGGTTGATTGTTGGCTTTGATACGCGTGACCCCGAATCTTCCCAGCGTCGCTTGGCATTGTTGATTGATGAGACGAAGACCGTTCAACAGAGAACCCAAAGTATCCGTTTCCGTGTTGTTTAAAGCTCCGGCATCGATCGCTCGTTCAAGATTGTCCACGATCTCAAGGAATGCCGTAAGCACTGAGCGTCTTTCCCGTTCCCCGGCAAGCACTGTCTCTCTACGCAGGCGTTCCCGTGCGTGGTCGAATTCTTCTGTGGTTCGTTTGTAATCGTCGGCCAGTTTTTCGAGGCTGGATTTTTTTTCGGCTAATTGTTGTTCAAGCTCGTTGACGTAAGTTGGCTTGAGTGTGACATGTTCCCCATCAGCACGGACAGCATCTGTACTGGCTTCATTGGCCCAATGGCGTTTGTCGACGACACGGACCTTTGGAGTGTCTCTTTTATTCTCGTCAGCAATGCTGATTCCGAGCGAATCAGTTTCTAGCGGATCTAACCAGGACTCATTCACTGGCTGCCTCTTCGTGCGTCTGTTTCGTTTGACGGATAGAAATGGAAGTTTTGTCGGGAGAGTTTTCTTTGGGAACCGTAGCCTCCACATCGAAAGTTAAGGAGTCTTTTGACAAGGCAATGCGAACGGTACCTCCGTGCTCGAGACGACCGAAGAGAATTTCATCAGTTAAAGGGTTTCGGACTTTTGTTTGAATAACGCGAGCGAGAGGTCGAGCACCATATGCGGAGTCGTAGCCCTTTTGGGCTAGCCACGCGCGAGCAGCAGGTTCGAGCGTAATAGCGACGCAGCGCTCCGCGAGTTGAGCTTCAAGCTGCAAGACAAATTTCTCAACGATCGTCTCCATTACCTCTGAATTGAGATTTGCAAAAGATACGACCGTATCAAGTCGGTTCCTGAATTCAGGGTTAAAAACTCTTTCAATAGCGGCTTTCATCCGACCGTTTGTTGGTCCGCTTTGATCGTCGCTGAATCCGATAGCGGAATTGCTAGCTTCTCGGGATCCGGCATTTGACGTCATTATGAGAACAACATTTCGGAAGTCAGCCTTCAGACCACTGTTGTCAGTTAGTGTGGCATGGTCCATTACCTGCAGAAGAATGTTGTACACATCAGAATGAGCTTTTTCTATTTCGTCAAGCAGGACAACGCTGTAAGGGTGTGCGCGGACAGCGTCAACAAGCAATCCGCCCTGTTCAAAACCTACGTAACCTGGTGGTGCGCCAATTAATCTTGCTACAGCATGTTTCTCCATGTATTCACTCATGTCGTACCGGATGAATTCGTTCCCGAGATGTATTGCGAGTTGCTTGGCGAGCTCAGTTTTGCCAACACCGGTTGGTCCAGTGAAAAGGAAACATCCAACGGGTCGTTCGGGAATGCTAAGCCCTGCGCGGGCTCGTTTGATCGCCGTTGCTACTGCACGGACTGCCTCGACTTGCCCAAACACCACTCGCTGTAGGGACTCCTCAAGGGTTCGGAGGCGTTCTTTTTCTGACGCACTGGTCTGTTTTTCAGGGATGCGGGCAACTCGTGCGACAACGCGCTCAATTACTTCTACTGTTACTTCGGGCAACTTTCCTTTTGGCGGCGATTCTCCAATCAACGGATTTTGCATGGCGAGAACTGCACCTGCTTCATCAATGACGTCTATCGCGCTGTCAGGCATTCGCGATTCTCGAAGGTAGCGTTTCGAGAGCGTGACAGCGATTGCAAGTGCATCATCGGTGTAGGTGACTGCATGGTGGCTTGCGTATCGGTCACGAAGCCCTTCTAGAATCTTAATTGTTTCTGTCGCGGAAGGCTCTTCCACGACCACTCGTTGAAGACGGCGAGCAAGCGCTCGATTTTTTTCGATCTGCTTAAATTCGTCGATTGTTGTGGAACCGATCACGCGAAGTTCTCCACCAGCGAGCACTGGCTTAATCAGCGTGGCAAAATCCATAGTTCCACCGGTAGTAGCACCAGCGCCGACTGTGGCGTGTACCTCGTCTATGAAAAGAATCGCGTTTGGCCGACAAGCTAGGTTGTTAATGACAGCTTTGAACCGCTCCTCAAAGTCACCTCTGAATTTAGTGCCGGCTAGGAGAGCTGCGGTATCGAGTGAGAACACCTCAGCTCCAGCTAGACGCGGTGGGATGTCGTCTTCGATTAACCTAGATGCGAGCCCTTCGGCCAATGCGGTCTTTCCGACTCCTGCTTCCCCGACAAAGATGGGATTGTTTTTTCGACGCCTGCAGAGAATTTGCAGTGTGCGTTGCAATTCAGCGACGCGACCAATCAGCGGATCGAGTTTGCCCGCTCTAGCCTGTTCCGAAAGGTTAACTGTGTACGCTGAAAGCGGATCGTGCGCCGTGACGTGGGCTTCGTCGCCGACTTTGATTTCAGCGTCCGAATCAGTGTTTGCAGTGCTGCTCTTTAGGAGAGGCACTTTGGAGATGCCGTGCGAAATGTAGTTCAGTATGTCTAGGCGTTCAATTTGTTGCGCTTTGAGGAGTTCCGCTGCGTAGGCTGTTGATTGTTGCAGGATAGCAGCAAGCACGTCACCGGATCGAACCTCTTCCCTGGCGGCACTTTGAACGTGAAGCACGGCTGCCTGTAACGCGCGCCGGAAGGCTAAGGTTTGCTCAGGTTCGCCTGCCTGCCTGCCTGCTACGAAGGTTTCGAGATTGCCAAGATACTCGTCAAGAGCGTGCCGTAATGTAGGAAGGTCTGCACCGCAGGCTGAGAGAATTCGTTCTCCCTCCGGGTCTTGTGCTAACGCATAGAGTAGATGCTCAAGTGTGAGATGCGTGTGGCTTCTGGCGACTGCTTTACGGTACGCAACGTTGAGAATTAGCTCAAGTGATGCGCTAAACATAATGCTCCGATCTTATTCCTGAACGCGCGGATCGTCTTCAATGGTTGCCTGTAAGGGGAATCCTTCAGCCGAGGCGAGTTCGGTGACGGAATGAACCTTTGTTTCCGCAATTTCGTACGTGTAGATGCCACATATTGCTCGTCCTGCTGTGTGAACTTGCATCATAAGTTGAAATGCTTCGGCAGGATTTTTCTGAAAAATCTGCTCAATCACAGTTACCACAAACTCCATCGTCGTGTAGTTGTCGTTAATTAAAACTACGTTGTAGAGTTTCGGAGTAGTTGTTTTAGGTTTCGGCCTTTCTAAGACCCCATCATTGATTTGCCGGCTAGGACTTCCGTTAGTCATAATAATGTTTCTTCAAAAATCCTGATTTAAGTATTCTTGAGCTTACTGAGGCGCTTTTCGATGGGTCAAGCTATTCATCGATCATCTCTACCGCACCATAGTACAATCGCCGGCGCTAATGGAGACAATTACTCGAGATATTTCATATTTTGACTTGATGCATCTTGGACGCCCGCGTGTCATCGCCACGGCGGTGATTCAGAGTCCTAATGAGGTGGTGCTTGTCGATCCTGGGCCCTCTTCATGTCTCGAAAATCTTCGCGCGTCGCTTGCCGACGCAGGAATTACGATCCGGGATGTTCGGACCTTGTTGTTGACTCATATCCATCTAGATCATGCTGGGGCTGTCGGGTCACTTCTTCGAGAGAATCCAGAAATTGAAGTGTATGTGCACGAACGGGGTGCGCCACACATGATCGATCCCTCTAAATTACTGTCAAGTGCTTCACGTCTTTACGGCGATGCTATGGATGAACTGTGGGGCCCTTTTCTCCCGGTGCCGGAATCTAATATTAGATTGCTCAGAGGCGGTGAACGCCTTGCTTGCGGTGATCGTGAATTGATGGTCGCTTATACACCAGGACACGCATCTCACCACGTTAGTTTTTTTGACCGCTCGAGCGGAGTGGCGTTCGCTGGAGACGTTGCTGGTGTTCGAACCGGTCGTGCGGTGTTTGTTATGCCGCCGACGCCGCCACCGGACATTGATATTGAGGCATGGAGGGAAAGTGTTGAAGTAATCAGGAAATGGCAGCCGGCAACTCTTTTTGTTACTCACTTTGGCGCACATGAAGACCCGTCTGCACATCTTGACGCCTTAATGGTTCATCTTTCGGCCATAAAAGAAATGTCTCGTGTTTGTATCGAAAAGGGAGGTAGTGAGTCCGACCAGATGAGTCGTTTTGTGGATGAGATGCGGATTTATATTGAAAGACATGTTCCGGATAATGAATCCCATCTTTATGGCCGTGCCGCACCGATAGATCAATGTTGGTTGGGATTGGCACGATACTGGCGGAAGCGAGGTGTTGGAGGCTATTGATAGATCGACACTTGGGCGACGTTGAGCGAGAGAGAAGATGGTCCGCTTGCCAATTGAGTTACGAGCCAAACTCTTGGGTGTCATTTTTAACCTCTAAATGTCTAAGGCTTCATTAAACTGAGCTTGACTAAGTGCCCAATCGCGCGGCTAGTGGAGTGTCTGGGTTTGGTTGAGCCGCCGTTTACTTGAGCATGAGAAGAGAGTCCGGGCGAGTTCAGAGAACGTCAAGTGGTGGTCCTCTAAACACCGGACACCAAGCACCTCGGACGTTTTTGACGCGACTTCACGGGTGGGTAATGAGCGGTGGCGAAAACAGTCGTCGCGACGGGTGAAGTGCCAAGAGATAAGGTAGGACTCTTTTCTAGGGCCACCGCGATCAGCCTTGAGTTTTGCTTTAGTAAGCTGTCAGCCGTTTAAGGCTCATAAAAAGGCGGTTGACTGTCGCGCTCCACAAATTTCGTCACAGTATGCAGATAGTAGAACCGAAGAAACACTCTGGATTCCCCAGAGAGCTAGCAACCTTAGTTCTTACCGGCGATATCAAAATAATTAGTCCCGCAATGCGAGGCGTTTTATTGCACTTCATTGCCGGAGATCCACACTGACTCAATCGAGCGGCTGTTGCTAATATCTTCGGCCGGATTCTCGGTATAGACGACGAAATCAGCCCATTTACCGACGTCCAACGTTCCTACATCTTCGAGGTCGAGGCAGGCGGCCGCGTCGCCAGTTGCAGCAATGATGGCCTGCATAGGTGTCAGGCCGGATTCGACCATCAAATCAAGTTCGCCGTGTTCGAAGTAGCCTTGGAACCGACCGGCAGGGCCGGTGTCCGTTCCCATCGCGATTCGCACACCGGCATCTGACAGTGCTTTGAGGTTGCTCTTTGCGGTATCCAGTTGGGCTTTGTACGTTTGCGCGCTACTGCTGTTCTGGATCCTCTCTTGGTATTCTGGAGCTTCTAGAGCAGCAACGACCTGTGGGTCAGCCTCCTTCAGAAAGAATGGATCATCGAACCAAGAAGGGCGTTCTTCGTACACGAAAGTTGAGACTTCACGCATTAGTGTCGGACATACACAGACGTTGTTGTCCAAAAGAAGGTCAATTAGTTCACTGTCCACGTCTTCGTCCCGTACACTATGCGCAACAAAGTCCGCTCCCGCATTGAGTAATCCTTTAGCGTCTTCAAGGTAATAGAGATGAGCCGTCAGTTTCAGGTCGCTGGTGTGAGCGGCGTCAATTACAGCTTGGTAGATTTCCGGACGCATTTTTTCGCTGCTACCGAGATTGTCATCCACGCGAATCTTGATGTAATCAACATCCATTTCAGCCGCCGCATTGACGCGTTCAGTTGCTTGCTCTGGGGAATCTGCCACTATTACCGGTCCAGCGACGCGGAGGCGAGCAATATCTAAGTTAAGGTCTTCACTGTTTCGAACATTCACGCCTTCTGGGCCATCGCCACCAAGACTTACAACAGTGGTGACACCGTAACGCGCATAAAGCCCCAATTGGTACCTGATCCAATTCTCGGTATAAAAAGAAGGGTCGGATTCTAGGCCGCGAACGTTGTTTACGTGTCCGTGCGCGTTGATTAGTCCAGGCGTGACGGTTTTCCCTGAGAGGTCAACGGTAGCGGCATCCTGAGGGATGGAAACTGTGTCGCTTGGTCCGACGGTTTCAATGCGACCGTCTCGGACAAGAATTGAGCCATTCTCGATGAGGCTGCCATCCCCGGTGATAAGCCGTGCCCCAACAAAACCAGTTAGTCCTGGTGTTATGTCGACTGGCTCGGGTTCAGGTTCGCCGCAGGCGCTGTAAGTTAGTGTTACTACGGTCAGAACGAGTAAGTGTTTCCTCATTTGAGTCTCCCCGGCAGTTGATTTAACGGACCGGCTTTAGTTCTCGCTGCCCCCGCTTTCCTGCATTTCGTTTAACACGGAGCCAAGGCGCTCAATCTCTTCGCCGTAGAGTGCCCAGTTTCCGTCCTGTTGCGCACGAAGCGCTCTGGCATAGTGAGTTTGCGCGAGCACAGCAAGATCGTTCGGCGCTGCATTCTGTGTCGTCAACGCTAATTGTTGTTCAGAAGCGGATAGCTCGAGACTTGCTCGAATGGTTGACGGTGGGGGTTCAGGGGAGTCTGACTCAGCAGGAAACAGGCGATTGAGCGCTTGATCGAGCGTTTCTTCCATGACAATGGCATTTCGATAAGCAACAACGACACGCTTAAGTTCGGGGATGCTGCCCCCAGATGCACGCAGGTACATTGGTCGAATATAAAGCAGTGCTTCCTCGATCGGGATGACGAGAAGCGTGCCTTGAATAACCTCAGACCCCTGTTGATTCCACAACGTAAGTTGTGGAGAAATTTCTTGATCTTGATTAATTCTCGCAACAATTTGTGATGGCCCAAACACGACCTTCTGTTTCGGGAACTGAAAAACGAGCATCTTGCCGTAATTGTCGCCGTCGCTTCGAGCCACCATCCACGCTGCCATATTGTTTTTGCCACGAGGCGTAAACGGTAACATCTGGATAAATTCGGCAGATTCTTCACCCGGAAGCCGCATGATTGTGTAATAGGGTTCCATTTGTTCGTTGTCAATTACAGGAACTTCCCACTCATCTTCCCGGTTGTAGAAAACAGCTGGATTTGTCATGTGGAAGGTCTGGTACATTTCCGTTTGCAGAGAAAAAATTCCCTCTGGATAGCGTGTGTGACTACGCAACTCCGAAGGCATGGTTTCAAGTGGTTTTAACCATCCAGGAAATATCTTGCTGAGAGTCTGAGCAAGTGGATCGTCGGGCTCGGCGAGGTAGAAGGTTGTCGTGCCGTCGTATGCGTCGATAACGATTTTCACCGAGTTCCGAATGTAGTTAATTCCGCTTGTCACTGGAGTCGAATATGGATAGCGGTCGGTTATTGTATAGGCATCCCGCATCCAGTAAAGACGACCACCAGCAACTACTAAATACGGGTCCGCATCGTATCTGAGAAAAGGAGCTATTGACGCAACGCGGTCTGAAATGTTTCGGTGGAAAATGATCCGACTGTCACGAGAAACCTGGCTACTTACAAGCGTTTCATATGAACGGAATCGAAGGCTAAAGAGGAGGCGTCTGAAAATATTGCCGATCTTCACGCCCCCTTTTCCGTCATATCTTGTCGATACGTTGTCTTCGCCTTCCGGGTAGTGAAACTCGTCCGTGCCGGTATTAACCAGAACGTAGTCGTTTGATAGTTCGCCAAAATAGATACTCGGTTGTTCGATGGTGAGGTCGGTCGGGCCTTGAGGTGGCAGGTCTTGAATAAACAGAACAGGTAAACCTTCTTGGGTAACCTGATTAACCGGGCCAAGCGCGACACCAAAACCATGTGTGTACTGTAGTCGTTCGTTTACCCACGAGCGGTTTGGTAGGTTGTCGGAGTTGAGTTCACGAGTCGACAGCATCGTTTGTCGGTACTCGCCGTCTACGACGTAGCGGTCGTTATCAACGGATGCAAACTCATAATAAGTCCGGATTTCTTGTATTTGACCGAATGTGTCAAGAAGCGGCTGGTGGTCCCACAACCTTACGTTATTTATCGTGTCGGAATTGTTTTCTATATCTTCGAGCGTCAGCAAAGCGTCTCCAGACACTTGGCGCTCCTCAATATTATCGAGGGCGAACGCTTTTTGTGTCGCGGCTATATTGTGAACAATAAAAGGCGCTTCCTTGTCTGCTTCGTCAGGGGTAACGACTAAGTTTTGTACGAGCCCCGCGACTGCCCCTCCACCGATCCAAACAAGGAGATACCCGCCAATACCGAACGGGATAAGCCGTTGGGTTGCTGACATTGCTGAATAGGCCATTATGCCGGCAGTTAAAACCGACACGATCATCAGTGTGCCGAAGGTGAAAACTCTAATTGTTACGTCGACATACGACGCGCCATAAACGATGCCAGACGCCGTAATGAGCAATCGAGGCACGTCAAGGTAGGATCCCCAGGCTAAAAGTAGAAAAAAGGCCGAGAAAAGAAAAAGAAGATGTCGTCGCGCTTGAGGATGAACCGTGAGCCCGTCGGGTCCAAAGTGAAGCCGTCCTAAGGCGACGTATGCAACAGTTGCGCCGACTAGGGCCAGAATAACGAGTGCGAAAAAGATAAAACGGATTAAGTCTAAAACCGGTAGCGTGAATATATAAAAAGCAGGGTCACGACCGAATAATGGGTCCACAGTGCCGAAAGACGTAGGCTCAAGGAAGCGAAGAAATGTTAGCCATTGACTTGAGGCCAGCATTCCTAGGAAAAGTGAAAGAACCACGGCCAAGGCGAGAACGAGAATACTCAAATGGCGCTTTTGCAGGACGATTGGCTGAAGGTCACCCCCGCCCTGAAAAATCACATAAGATTCTTGGGACCCTTGCGTTGCGTGTCGGAAGTTAAGGTACAGAAAAAGAAATGCGGGAACGAAGAAAATAACTCCGGAGAGTCCTTTTGTGACTAGTGTTTTTAGGAACACATTCTGGAAACCAACTTCTCCGAACCAGAGCCATTCTGTGTACAAATCGGCGAAGGATGGAAGAGCGATAAACAGCAATAAACCAATTACTGGTAAGGCCAACTTGATAGACATCTTTAGTCTTGCTTTCTCGTTCGGGCAGTGGCCGAATTGCCAAAAAGCTACTGCATAGTTAACAGCGCAGCCAAAAGATTATGTGAGCCTGTTGCTAGAGTCCAACAAAAAGAATCTTTTGTTCAACATGCCGAGCACCAACAACCGTCGTGTAGACTTTTTGCTCTTTATGTCAGAAGCGACCGACTAAATAGATCCAATGGTTTGGATCGCAACGAACGGAACTTAAATGCCACTATCTATTGGAGATGCTGCGCCTGATTTCGAGCTCGCCACTCATCTTGGCGGAAAGGTGACGCTGTCTAGCTTTCGCGGGCGTAAGAACGTACTCGTAGTATTTCATCCTTTGGCATGGACTCCGGTCTGTGCGAATCAGGTTAAAGGTTACGAGGCTGAGCAAGATTGGTTAGCGGCGCACGATTCACAGGTCGTGGCGATTAGCGTTGATGCGGTGCCTTCAAAGGTCGAATGGGCAAAGAGCCTAGGGGGGATTTCCTACGATTTAGCGAGTGATTTTCACCCACATGGTGCCGTCGCGGAGGCATATGGTGTTACGCGTGACGGCGGGATCTCGGAACGAGCAATTTTTATAGTTGATAAAGGCGGACGTATCGTTTTTTCGAAGGTCTACGATATTCCTACGTTACCCGACAATGAGGAAGTTCGAGAAATTATCGAAAAAATATCTAGCTGATTAGATTTGTTGGCCGTGTTTCGCCTGTGAAGAATGCGTTGCGGATTCGCTTGGGATCAAGCAAAGTGCTTTGAGACTTTTGTAAGGGCGTTTCTGGTTCGATAGAAAATATTTACATTGTGAATTCTGTGGAGGTGGGCAACAGTTGTTGAGCGAGACGGACACGTGCACGGAAACGTATTAACTAATACGGCGTTGACTTTCGCTTCGATGGTCTGGACACTCATGAATACAAAACGTTTCGGTTCGCCAATTGTTTTGGCAATCATCTTCGTCAGCGGCATACTTGGAATTGGTTCTTGGCTGATATTTCCAAGTGAGGAAGATATTATCCGTGAGCAATTGGAGGCTCTCGCGCGTGCGGTCAGTGCGGATGGAGTTCTTGCCGTGCCGTCTTGCGAGGAGAGATTAAAGAACATCGGAGCGTTTTTTACGAGACAAGCTGTTGTCGACATTGGTTCTCCATTCCCACGTGCTAATGGATTGGAAGCACTTTCGTTACTATTGCAAACAATTTTAGTGCCGGAAGATGGGGTCAACGTCGCCATTTTGGATACTAGGATTATTATCGACAGAAGACTTTTGCTTGCTTCTGGCACGGTGACAGCGAGTGTGGCTGCAGGGTTGGACTCAGGAGGTAAGGTCGTCGGCACTCATATTCTGGACATTGCGCTGCGTCAGCGTCGGAATGAATGGCTAATCCATGATCTCCGAGTTGCTGACTAGTGAGGCTGGGAGTATTCCATTTTCTGTGGAGCAAGCAGTTGATTTTCTCCAATTACGGAAAGAGCCGACTGATTCGTTTGCGAACTGAGTTTTGATCAAGTTTCTCTGCCAGCTTGCTGTTAGTTGGCATGGCCGACGGTGATGAATTAGGGACAATGATTTCGTGGGTGATAGCACCGTTGGCAGTAGTGTTCTTTGTCGTGAGGCTAGACAAAGAGAGACTCAGCAGGTTAAATCACTCTTGACGCGCGCCGCTTTTCTATTCCATGGCTAGAAAATATCAACAACGCGGCTACCAAGACGACGGCGACCGGCCTAAAAAACAGCTCGCACACGAGCCGAAAGGTGATGGGCGGCCCCGGCGGGCTTATGGACTGCGAGAACCGCGGAAGGTCAATATGCCGGGGTTTCATGACGTCTTGAAGTGCGCGCGTTGCGGGGCTTCTCTGGCAGGGGCGATTCAGTTTGATAGTCAATGTTCGCAGTGTGCTTCGGACCTTCACACATGTGCTCAGTGCTGCTGGTTTGACACAAGTAGCGCGTTTGAGTGCAGTCAGCTGATCACCGAACGAGTGTCTCCGAAGGATGAACGAAATAGTTGCTCTTTTTTTGAAGCATGCGTCACGGTAGAGCGTGAAACAAGCTCGACGTCATCCACAGCCGCGACCGATTCGTTGAGCCCGGAGGCTGGCGATGCGCGCCAGGCGTTTGACGATCTGTTCAAGTAAACCCAAGCCATTAATAAGTTGCATTTCAGTTGCGCAATTATTGAAGTGCGCGAGAAGTTAGGAGAGGTTGAGGCACGTATGGATGTGACAGGCAGTTCGAAGGATCTGGCGGATAGGATTTCTGATTTGCCTTCACCAGTGCGCCTAGTTTTTTTCTCACAGACGTTTGGTTGTGACAGTTGTTTTTCGGCACGGCGCGTAATAGATCAAGTGGCGGATTTTTCGGAAAAAATCAGCGTGGATGAGCACAATTTTGTGCTCGACACAGACCAAGTGACCAAATATGGCATTGAGCAGGTGCCGGCCTTGGTTGTCGTTGAAAAAGAAGACCTCGGCATTCGTTATTATGGGGTCCCATCGGGATACGAAATAGAGTCTATAGTTCACGCCGTGGAGGTCGTATCAGGGCGAGCAGCGCCATTGAGCACGGAGACCCTTAACGTGGTAGCTGTTCTCGATCGGCCTGTCCACATTAGAGTTTTTGTCACGCCAACTTGACGCTATTGTCCCCAGGCGGTCAGCTTGGCTTATCGGCTTGCCTCGGTGAGTCCCTTTATTACTGCGTCGACGTTTGAAGCGACGGAATTTCCCGACTTGGCCGCGCGGTATCAAGTAACTGGGGTCCCGAAAACGATTATTGATGATCGAATTGAGATTGTGGGTAATCTTCCTGAAGCTGAGTTTGTTAGAAAGGCTCTAGAAGTGAAGTCATGAGCAGCGCTAGATGGATTTTGTTCTGTTTAAGCATCGTATTGGTCGGTGCGTCAGACCTATTATTCGGGCAGGAACTGCCTCCCGTTGAGTATCGTTTTTCATTTCCCGAACCGCAGCATAGTTGGCTGGCTGTCGATGTTCTTTTTCCAGAAGTTGATGATGGACCTTTTGACATTCGGATGAGCAGTGCTTCACCAGGTCGTTACGCGCGCCACGATTTCGCTAAGAACATTATTGAAATGGTCGTTGCCAACGGAATCGATGAGCGCCTTGAGGTGTCCCGTCTGGGTCCTTCGTGGTGGAGGGTGATGGGACACGATGGCACCGTGCGGGTTCGTTATCGGTTGTTTGGTGATCATCTTGATGGAACGTATTTGTCAGTTGATGCCACGCACGCCCATCTGAACATGCCGGCAGTGCTCCTATGGGGAAGTGGGTTAGAGGACCGTCAGGCACGATTGACGTTTAACCAACCACCGGAAAAAATTTGGCGTGTAGCTACCCAGCTGTACCCTACCGCTGATCCTCTTCTTTTTTCCGCGCCGAATTTATTTTATCTGCTGGATAGTCCAGTTGAGTTCAGTGATTTTTCATTGCGAACATTTAGTGTGCCGGACCCAAGTGATAACACGTATGTTCCTGTTTTTCGTCTGGCAGTTCATCAAAAAGACAACGCCGATCTAGTGACGTATTCGCAAAGTATCGAGAAAATCGTAAGAGAGATGGTTCTAGTGTTTGGAGAATTCCCACGTTTCGAGACGGGAACCTACACGTTTATAGCTGATTATTTGCCTTCTGCAACGAGTGATGCAATGGAGCACCGGAATAGCACGGTGCTTACTTCTCCTCGTCAATTGGGCAGACCACAAAACCAGATGGCTTTGCTTGGTTCGGTCTCACATGAATTTTTTCATGCTTGGAACGTCGAGCGAATTCGACCTCAATCGCTCGAGCCTTTCAACTTCACTGGAGCCAATGTTTCTGGGGAACTTTGGTTGGCTGAAGGAGTCACGAACTACTATGGTGCGTTAATTTTAGCGAGGTCTGGACTGATGACACTGTCGGGCATTTTGGACCGATTTGCACAGACGATTAATGCGTCGACGCTCGGCCCAGGGCGTAGGTTTCGTTCGGTTGTTGAAATGAGTCGATTAGCTCCATTCGTTGATGCTGCAACTTCGGTCGATCCCACCAATTTCAACAATACGTTTATCTCATATTACACGTGGGGTGAAGCCGTTGGACTGGCGTTAGATTTGGCACTGCGTGTTCACAGTCGTGGTGCCGTGACACTCGATGACTACATGCGTCGGCTTTGGGGGAACTTTGGAGTACCGGAGACAATCGTCCCAGGAGTTGTTCCGCGACCGTACTCTCCGGGAGAGATCGAAAAGTTATTGGGTGTGGTAGCGAACGACCCAGTGTTTAGTCAGGACTTCTTTGACCGGTATGTTAACGGTCGAGAGGTGATTGATTACCGTTCGCTATTCGTCGAAGCAGGGTTAGTAGTGAGACCGGTCGAGCCTCAGCGAGCGACGCTGGGTGAATTATCACTTGGGACCGGACTGCGGTTAACTAACCATTCCGGGTACGACACGCCTTTGTATAACGCTGGCCTAGCGCGCGGGGACGTAATTGCAAGCATCGACGGGCGTAGTATGACGTCACGGGGGCAGATTGACCGATACGTCAAGGCGCAGAGTCCCGATGATTCGATTACGATTGGTTTTATCCGCAATGGGGAGCGGATGGAGTCGATTGTGACATTGGCTCCAGAAAGATTCATAGAAATTGTGCCTTTGGAAGCAACCGGACAGGCGCTTTCCGAAACGCAACGCCTATTCCGTGATGCGTGGCTTGGCAGTAAACATCAATAGATAGAGTCGAGCCTATTTGTCAGAATGGGATAGTAGCCCTTGGTGTCGATTCGACATTAGGAAACCATAAGCGAGGCCTTCACGTGGCATTGTTTCTATGGTTGCTAGGTGGCCGGAGACGATGCTTTGATGAGTTTTGTTTGTAAAAAAGTGAAAGCACAATCACGAATCTTTAACTATGGTTTGTAAATGACGATGGAAATAGACGCGCGTGATCCCGTTTGCGGAATGACAGTGAATCCAGAGAAGGTTCGCTTTTCTTGCCAGCTCGACGGAAAAACGTATTTTTTTTGTAGCGAAGGCTGTCAGACAGCATTTCAAAATGAACCCCCAAAATTCCTAAGTGACTCCGACAATTTTGTCTCCCAAGAAAAGGGAGCTAATCATCTTCGTCAGGAAGGCCAAAGTAAAAACGTTGGCGGAGGCAGCATTTATGTTTGTCCAATGTGTCCTGAGGTCCGAGAGACAGAACCGGTGCCATGCCCGAGTTGTGGCATGGCGCTTGAGTTGGCGGTAACCATCGATTCGATGACGTCGCTTGAATACATCTGTCCCATGCATGAGAACGAAGTGCAGGAGGGTCCAGGGGTTTGTTCAATGTGTGGCATGGCGCTTGAGTCTCGGACGGTAACCCTCAAAGACACGCCGAATCCAGAGCTTGTTGACATGACCCGAAGGCTTTGGGTTGGTGCCTTAATGGCGTTTCCGGTATTCGGAATTGCGATGACCGAAATGGTTATCGGTGGCCGTTTTACCGAAATAGTGGCAAGGCCACTCTCGAACGTGATTCAGCTGATTTGTTCCACACCAGTCGTGGTCTGGGCCGGCTGGCCGTTCTTTGTTCGTGGTTGGGCCTCGGTAGTTAATCGCAGTCCTAACATGTTCACACTGATATCCCTTGGGGTCGGGGCGGCCTATATTTTCAGCGTTAGTGCGACAGTTGCGCCGGCGATGTTTCCAGACGAGTTTCTAAGGGGTGGTGGAGTTGAGCCGTATTTCGACACGGCTGTCGTCGTGATAGTTCTCGTGTTGCTCGGACAGGTTCTTGAGTTGCGCGTAAGACGTAGAACAGGAGATTCTCTCCGTGCGCTTCTTAGTTTAACTCCAGCGGTGGCGCACCGAATTAGTGGCCAACGCGAAGAAGATGTGCCTTTGGGACTTGTGCTCAAGGGAGATCTCTTGCGTGTCCGACCAGGGGAGCGGATCCCTGTTGATGGCGTTGTAGTGCAGGGCCGTAGTGCAGTTGATGAGTCAATGATTAGCGGTGAGGCGATGCCGGTTGAGAAGGTAACGGGAAATCACGTAATCGGGGCTACGGTTAACAGTACCGGAAGCATTACGATGCGCGCGGAGCGTGTCGGTAGCGATACAACGTTGGCACAAATTGTCCGAATGGTCAGCGAGGCGCAAAGAAGCCGTGCTCCTATCCAACGACTTACTGACCAGCTTTCTAAGTATTTTGTGCCAGCCGTCGTCGGTGTCGCGATAGTGTCTTTTGTTGGATGGATCGCTTGGGGACCAGAGCCGAGTTTCGCGCTGGCGCTTTTAAGTGCAGTGGCAGTCCTGATTATTGCTTGCCCGTGTGCGCTAGGACTAGCCACACCAATGGCAATTATGGTCGGCACCGGAAGAGGTGCGAGTGCTGGGGTCCTCATTAAGAGCGCTGAGGCGTTAGAGATGTTGGAACAGGTTGACACTCTAATTGTTGACAAAACAGGAACTCTTACTGAGGGGCGACCGACAGTAGAGACGATCTTGACTGTTACGACTTTGTCTGAGGAATTACTCTTGCAGACCGCGGCCAGCCTAGAACGGTTTAGCGAGCACCCGTTGGCTGGGGCAGTAATTCGGTCTGCGGAAGCCAGGCACTTGCGGTTGTCAGATGCAACAAACTTTCAGTCAGAGACTGGGCGAGGTATTTATGGCTCGGTTGATGGCCGACGTGTCGTGTTAGGCAGCGCTGAGATGATTGAAAGTCAAGGTATTTCAACGGTGCAACTCGAGAACCGTTGTGATGAGTTGGCGGCGCTCGGCCAAACGGTAGTCTTTGTCGCGCTTGACGGTGAACTGGCAGGAATCCTTGGGATCAGTGACCCGATAAAATCATCCACACCAGAGGCGCTTCGGAGACTTCGAGCTGATGGTCTCAATATTGTAATGGTCACTGGCGACAATAGTGTGACGGCTCGGGCCGTGGCTAGCAGGGTAGGCATTACTGAAGAAAATGTATTCGCTGAGGCATTGCCTGCCGAAAAGCGTCGCTTTGTCGCGGAACGACAAGAAATGGGTAAAGTCGTTGCGATGGCCGGTGATGGCATCAACGATGCGCCTGCTTTGGCAGAAGCAGCGGTCGGGATTGCAATGGGGACGGGCACAGACGTGGCGGTGGAAAGTGCTGATATTACTTTGATTAGAGGTGACCTCCGGGCGATTGCGCGGGCGCGGGCGCTGAGTCGAGCTACGATGTGGAACATTCGTCAGAACCTGTTTCTTGCGTTTTTCTACAATGCTCTCGGGGTTCCCGTCGCTGCAGGCCTTCTATATCCCTTTTTCGGGATATTGATCAGTCCAATGTGGGCAAGTGTCGCTATGACCCTGAGCTCGCTTACTGTCATCGGAAATGCACTTCGACTGCGCCGTCTCCAGTTATAAGGTTTATCTAGGAATTCCGTTCGGGATGTAGAGTCCCATTGCGTTAGGGTGAACTGGTCGGAAAGAGGACGCCAGGCGCCAGCTTGCCAGCCGGATCAAGAGCCTTTTTAACTTCGCGCATTTCGTCGATTCCAGCGCTTCCGTACAACTGGCGAAGCAATGTTTGTTTCACTTGGTTTCGACCGACACCATGCTCAGCCAGAGGACATCCACCGAAACGGATAACTTCCGTTCCGCATTGAAGGATAGCGTCTCGTCCCCGTTGGACTTCTTCTCGTGTGCGTGGGATTACGTTCGGATGTAGGTTCCCGTCTGACAGGTGTCCCCATATGGCGTAGTCGAGACCACGTTGTTCAAATGCTGAGCGAAAGAGATTGAGACTTTCAGGGATGCGGTCGAACGGCACGATCATGTCGGCTGCTGTTTTTTCGATATGAGGATCTACTGAGGATTTCGCGTTCCCAATGAGTCGGTTAACGGAGTTTGGCACCGCTTCGCGAATCGCCTCAAGCTGTTTGCGCCGACGCTGGTCGTGCGGCAAAACGATTTCTGTTCGATTGAGTACACCAGCTTGTTTCATCAGTCCGCAAAGGCGCGTGAGCGATGAATCTGATGAACCAGGTTCTGCTGCGGCAGCGATTTGAGAATAAGCCAACTCTGGCGTCAACGTTTCTTTTGACGTCAATTCGACTTGGATGAGTAACGCAATCGAGGTGTCTGCTGGAAATTGGACATGGAATTTCTTGTCGTCGCCTGTCGAACGAATTAGTTCAATACTTCGGCGGTCGAGGTGTTCGACTCCTGCAAGGTCTATCCCATAGCGATCATGGGACCGCCATGTTGCGTGGGCTTCTGTTCGCAGTCGTCTTACTAAGTCGATTCCTTCCTTTTCGGTCGAAAGTGTGGTCCAAAGCAAGCAAACCAGGGGCTTAGGTGAGATTAGTCTGAATCCTATTTTTGTTACGACCCCGAGTGTTCCTTCCGACCCGATAAAAAGGTCAATGAGATCCATCCCCGGCCGTGCAAAGTAGCCGGCCGAATGTTTTGTGACCTTGGGCATTTGATAACTCGGCACTGGCAAATGAATAGTTCCGTTCGATGTACAAATTTCAAAGAATCCTTCCTCGTTTGCGTGGACTGTCCCACGGTCAATCTCTAGAATGTCGCCATTTGCGAGAACAATAGTGAGATGGTTGACCCAGTCACGCGTGCTTCCGTACTTGAAAGTGGCTAATCCAGCGGCGTTTGTAGCTACTACACCGCCTGCAAAAGCCCCATCAAATGTTGGCATTGGTGGATACCATGCATGACCGTTCTGAAGCGTATCTTGGAGGACAGATAGTGGCACCCCGGGCTCCACGATCGCGGTATCACTGTCAAGTTTTAGAATACGGTCCAATCGATCAGTAGACAGAACAACTTCACCCAGTGGCGTTGCCCCACCGGTTAACGAGGACTGGGCGCCGATCGGAAGGATTCGGGGGGTTCCACGAACAACTGCGGCGGTTTCTGTTTCGGACTCAGGATAGACGACACCGGCCGTGAAACCTCCCGGGAAATGAGCGGCATCTTCGCAGACACCAGCTAATGTGGCAGGATCACGAATGACCGGTGGAGTGGAGGTATGAGAGACTGGCTGGGATGTGGTCCGATGTGGCGGCATCAGGTCGCCATTATAGAGATGCAGGGGGCCGCGTGTTTGCGTTAGTCTGGAGTGTGGAAATTAGAGTCTTACCTTACGAGGGTTGCGATTTTCGATAGTAGTTTTTTGGTACGAGTATAGGCGTAGGTCACAGGGAAGTGCTTGAAGCAATTAACCCTGGAAATTTTCTGCGAGGTGAGTGAGATGTTTGTCTGTCGTTTCATGATTGTGGCTTTGGTGCTGGTTACGGGATTCGTCGCTTTTTCTGATGAACTAGGTGCTCAAGATCGCGATGCTGTGGTTGCGGAAGTTGAAGGGGAGATCGTAACCGTGGCTGACCTCGATGAGGCTTGGCACCAAAATGACCCTTCAGGCCGACTTCAAGTACTCCAACAGCTCTACGAAACGCGTCGTCGTGCTTTAGACGTCGTGATAGGGGATCGGCTTATAGAAAGGGAAGCCGAGAGTCGTCAACTGACGCGTGATCAATTGCTGGATATGGAGCTGCCGTCCCGCATTCCACCAGTTACAGACGAAGATATTTCTTTGATCTACGAGCGAAACAAAGACCGATTTGATGGACGGTCGGAAGAGGAAATGCGCCCTGACCTTCGTGCGATGATTGAAGCACAGATGCCCCTTCAGGCTCTTCATGCATATATGAACGAGCTTCGAGCAGGAGCCGATGATATTGTTGTCCTTCTGGATCCTCCTCGGCAGGACGTCCAGGTGCTTCCAGATGATGCCGTCAGCGGTCCTGCAAATGCTCTGATTGAGATCGTTGAGTTTTCAGATTTTGATTGTCCGTATTGCCAGCAGGCAACCGACACCCTGTCGAAGCTTAGAGAGCTGTTCGGAGATCAGATTCGACTGGTTTATAAGGACTTTCCGCTCCCCAGTCATCCCAATGCGTTTAAAGCTGCTGAAGCTGGACGATGTGCCAAAGACCAAGGGAAATTCTGGGAGCTGCATGACAAGATGTTTGCTAGTCAAGGCGCACTGGAACCCGATTCGTTAAAACTTTACGCTGCTGAACTCGGTCTTGATGCTGCAGCTTTTTCTCTTTGCCTAGATGAAGGACGCTATGCCGATCGGGTTCAACGGGATATGGCGATAGGAGCTGATCACGGTGTGTCATCCACACCGACGCTATTTGTAAATGGCCGACTTGTTGCAGGCGCAATGCCGCTCGGTTTTTTTGAAGAGCTCGTTCGTGAGGAATTAGCGATCATTAACCAGCGCTAATTGGACGCGTATGTCCGCATCTATGTTGCGGATGTTGCTCAACAGAACGAAAGTGTTTCTAGCACATTCGCTGAAACCAGGATTCGATATTTAGCCGTTGGCTCCAACCTGTTGGGTTTTATCGGTGATGACATGGAAAGCCGCATTTTCGATGTTACGACAATAAGGGCCGAGAAGGGTTCCAGAAAAACCCTTCTCGATGGTCGAGGAATTCACGCTCATCGCTGAACGCAGCGAGTTAACTACCGGACGCCAAAGCTAGTTCTTCAGCGAACCAGGAGTCGAAATCTGCTTGTGTCTGAATAGAGACAAAGCCACGCATTCGATAATGACCAAGACCGCACAACTGTGAGCAGTTCACTTCAAAATCTCCGATAAGGTTAGGTTCCCACCAAACTGGAATTTGCATTCCTGGAATGGCGTCTTGTTTTACTCGCATTTCGGCAATGCCCATGCTGTGGATGACATCTTGGCTCGACAAGTAAACAATCACCGGTTTGTTGACTGGCAAATTCATCTGGTTGATCGTGTGAACGTCATCCCTCGCGTTTGGGTCATTTCGATCGAGGCCAATAGCGTTGGTTGGAGTGATAAAGCTGATGTCGCGGCGTCCGAACCGACCATCTGCTCCTGGATAGTGGGTGTGCCATTCGAACTGTTTTGCGATCATATGTACGACCGTCGCTTCTTCCTCTGGCGGAACGTCATTGACGCGATTTGCCCACGCAGGAATAGCAAAACCAACCAGCAGCACGACTTCGAGAACGGCAACCACTATCTCTAAATAACTGGACGTATGACTTGTGACTCCTTGGTAATCAGCTTTGGGATTTGCGCTGGCGCGAAATCGAATTAACACGTAGATAAAGAAAACCCCCCATCCGATGAATAAGAGCGCCATCAGATAGTGGGTGAGGATAATCATTTGGTCTATTTCTTCGGCATGGGCAGCGGCCTGAATCGGCAATCCAAGTAGTTCTCGCATCTACGATCTCCCTCTGGGAGCGACGTTATCGGTATCAACTGGGTGGGGCTCGTTACCTAATGATTGGCGTGAAAGTTTCATTAGATGGAAAATGAAACCCACAAAGCCGCTCAGAACACCGCCTGTAACGCCGAGAAGTGTGAAAATAGCCCAATTGAGGCTTTGGGCTTCCGGGGAATTTGGGTCTCCACCAAAACAGATCGGACATGCCAGTGCCGCAGCAGGTGTACAAAGCATGAACAAGGTCATCACGATAGCCGCTCGATTTAGTTTCTTCATTGTTTAGGTCGCCTTACGTTCAAAAGCACAGTGGCGTCCCAGGGACGCTCGTAGCTGTTCAGCGAAGTTCGGTGTTATTTGATGCCAAGCTCCTTCGTCTTTCGGACGAACTTCAAAGCGTATAACGTCATCAGTACAGCCGATACCAAACAGCCCACCGCAAATACGATGTAGCCAGCCCCGCCGCGCCCGTTCGAGAACATCATCAGACTCCAGACCATGACGATCACGGTCATGATGATCGATGCGGCAATAAAGATGATGTGAATGGATCTTAGAGACATCCGGGGGTCTTATTTAATGTTCGGCAGAATGGTCCACAGTCGGCGCATCGGCGTTTGGCAGCGTGAAGTAGTCACCGAGTCTGTCTGCGTGATGAAAAATGGGGATGAACATCAGAACGAAGAAGAAAACAACAGTCATTAAAAGCATGGCAGTTATTGCCCGTTTTTCTTCGAGGAGATGCATGAAGAAACTTACTACGAGCGAACCTTTCGTGATCGCAACAATAAGCGCGACAGTGATCGCTAGAGGAACGCCCAGCGGGGCATACGAGATCGCCACCGTAACAACGGTTAGGATCATTAATGCAATCCCGACTTTCTTATAGGTCTTGATGTGACTTTGGACGTCTTCGCTCATCTAACCTCCAACTGGTTCTGTAGTGCCAGCCAAATCACAACGCTGACTTTTTGACCATTATTAATGACCCACGATCACAGGAGATAGAGAACTGGAAACAGGAAGATCCACACTAAGTCAACGAAGTGCCAGTACAAGCCAGCAGCTTCAATTCGATTGATGAATTGCTCTCGAGCCGTGTGAAACATCTTTGAACCAGCGCCTAAGAAATAGCTGTTTACTGCCACACCAGCAAGAATATGCAAACCGTGTAAACCGGTTAAGGTGAAGTAGATCGCTAAGTAGGTGTTTTTTGATGGGTAGTCGGCGTGCGAAAATTTCTCATAGTACTCGTAGAACTTGACAACCATAAACAACAAAGCAAGCCCAACGGTGGCTCCCATATAAATCTTGAACTTACCTAAGTCACCCATTTTGACTGAGGCGTACGCCATTACCATTGTGATGCTCGATCCGATTAACACAACGGTGTTGAAGGTGCCAATTGGCACGTTCAGGATGTCTGAGCCGGCTGGCCACTCGGGTGCTATGACTCTCAAGAGAACGTAGGAAGAAAACAGGCCACCGAACAACATCACTTCCGACGCTAAGAAGAGCCAAATTCCCAGCTTGACGTTGTTTACTCCAGTGTCAGGCCGTTCTTCGACTGTGTAAGGGATTGGGATTTCCATGACACCTATACCTTTTCGCCTTGCATGATGAAGTCCGTCTTTGCACCAGGCGCGCTGTATTCATATGGTCCCCGATAAGCTGTCGGCGGTTCCGGGAAGTTCCCGTGCGGTGGTGGTGACGGTGCGGTCCACTCAAGCGTTGTTGCGTTCCAGGGATTATTTCCGACTTTCTCACCCTTCTTAATACTGTGAAAGAAGTTGTAAATGAAGAAGAGTTGGAAGAAGCCAAGTGCCCAAGCGGCGATTGAAATCACTTCGTTCCAAACCAAAACGTCTTGGTTCATCTGGTAAGTGGTACCGCCATCGTAATTTCTGCGATTCATACCGGCGAGGCCTTGGATGAACATCGGCATGAAGACGACATTGATCGCAAGAAAGGATCCCCAGAAATGGATTTTGCCGAGCAAGTCGTTCATTCTCCGGCCGGTTGCTTTTGGGAACCAGTAGTAGATTCCACCGAAGAGCGCCAGTAATGTTCCTGGCGCAACGACATAATGAAAATGGCCGATCACGTAATACGTGTCATGCAGATGAATGTCAGGTGCGGCCAACCCCAGAGGGAGACCTGTTAAACCGCCAATGCCAAACATCGGAATAAACGCCAACGCGAATAGCATTGGCGTAGTGAATCGCATTGAAGCGCCGTAGAGCGATAAGAACATTGCAGACAGAATTACAACCGATGGGATCGAAATGATCATTGTTGTCGTTTGGAAGAAAGAGCTGATTGTTGTTCCCATGCCCGTGAGGAACATGTGATGTGCCCAGACAACGAATGACATAAACCCGAGAAAGATGACGGAAGCAACGAGCAGGCGATAACCCCAGATGGGCTTACGGGTGTTGTTGGCAAGAATCTCTGTCACGATGCCCATAGCTGGCAGGATCAGAACGTAGACTTCTGGATGCGCGAGAAACCAGAACAGATGTTGCCATAATAAAGGGCTACCGCCGCCGGTGTTGTCGATAGGCGCGTCGGCGAAGACGAGGCCGCTCGGCAGGAAGAAACTAGTGTCGGCCAGTCGGTCCATCAACTGCAGCATGCCGGCTACTTGCAAGGGCGGAAATGCGAGAAGCAGGAGGAACGCTGTTACGAGCTGCGCCCATACGAAGAACGGGAGACGCATAAAGCTAAGCCCTGCCGCGCGTAGTTGCAGTATCGTAACGATGAAGTTAACCGAACCTAATAGGGACGATGCGATCAGGAACAGCATTCCGATGAGCCACATTGTCTGACCAAAGTCGGCAAAGACTGACAGTGGAGCGTAGGAGGTCCATCCAGAATTGGCAGCACCGCCTGGAACAAAAAAACTCGAGACCATTACGACGCCGCCTAAGAAGAATGCCCAATAACTCGCCATGTTAAGTCGAGGAAAGGCCATGTCCGGTGCCCCGATCTGAAGAGGCAGGACGAAGTTGCCAAAACCTCCTACGGCAAGCGGTACAACACCAAGGAAGACCATGATGGTTCCATGCATTGCCCCAAGCTGGTTATAGAACTCCGGAGCCATGATTCCATTAGGTGCTCGTGCCTCGCCAAGCAGTCCTGCGATCAACGGAATTGGCTCGTACGGGTAGGCGAGTTGCCAGCGCATTAGCATCATCAAGCTAAAGCCGAACAATAAGAAGAGCAGTCCAGTGATGGCGTACTGGATTCCGATAACTTTGTGGTCTAGCGAGAAAATGTATTGTCGCCAGAAAGAGAGTTCTTCGTGCTCGACGTGCTCGGTTTCTAAAACATGTTCCGTTGTCGTGACTTCAGACACTGTCCTAATTCCTTTCGTGCCTTTTCACTAATTCTTAGGGCTTATGCCACTATCGTGATAGCAATCACAGATTCGAGAACCCATTCGTTCCTGGAAACCCTGGAAAAGCGATCGGGGACCGTCTCGTGTCAGCTTCGCTGGCCTTTGCTTGTTCGCTGTACGAAATTGAGCAAATCAAACGCCGGCGACCAAATTCTATCCGGCGTTCACGTGCTCATGCAAACATCTTGGTCTGTATGGTGTGACATTCTTAGTTCATGGGATCCGGAAAATCCCTTCGCTTTTGGGAAGTGATTTGACTCACACACTTCCAGTCACTTCCCGCAAGGCTCGCTGCGCGATTCGACTAATAAGTGTCGTGACGCCGATCGTTGCTACAAGGCCAAGGAAAAGTACGGCGAAATACGCCGGGCCTCGGGACGACGTGTCGCTGCCTACCAATAGCGAAAGATCGGCCGCAACCGTGCCGTAATACGTATAGACGAGGGTTCCTGGCAGCATGCCGATAGACGCGACGAAATAATCCACGAACCGGACATTGGTGAGACCGAGCGCGTAGTTCGTGAGATTAAACGGAAAGAGAGGCGAAAGTCGAAGAAGCAAAACAACTTTTAGGCCTTCTCGACCAACCGCCTTGTCAATAGCCGAAAACTTGGGCTTTTCTTTGAGTTTTTTTTCGATAAGTTCTCGCGCGAGATAACGTGATAGCAAAAACGCCAGAGACGCCCCTAATGTGGCTGCGATAAAAACATAGACGACGCCACGTTCTAGGCCGAAGACGGAACCGGCTGCCAGAGACAAGACAGAACCCGGGACGAAGGCTATCGTTGCAGCGACGTATCCTAGGATGAAAATGAGAGGTCCCCAGAGACCAACGCTATCAACCCAAGTGGCGAACTGAGGCAAATATGGGCCGATTTGCCGGCCGATCGCGATCAAAGCGACGGCGGCAACTATTCCGGCAAGAATGCGGCCAATTGGGGACTGTGTGGCTAATTTCTCGATGGCGGTCATTTCGGTTTCCTTTAGCTTGGATTTGACCAACGTTATCCTGAATTTGGAGACAGCGTAAGACCGTAGCGTATTTTGGTTCTTGACGAGCGGAACGGGCTTAGCTACTTCGAGTGGTTCTTACGCTGCAAACGGACAGCTGTCTGCTTTTATGCCCCCTAAAATCGAGACGTGTGGCGCATTAGTTTGTTGGCTTACATGAGAGGCAATCTACGCAGCGAAACTATGATTACTGTTGATGGAAAAAGGCCTTGTCTATGTTTCGTTTATTGAACTAGGTTTAAATTTTGGCGTTCAGTTGAGTTAAGAGTTGAGTCCTTTGGTCACCGAAGCCCTGGCCGCATCGCTATACTCAAACGGTGACTTTCACTTACCTGTCGGTTGTGGTTGTCGAAGTGGTGGTTTTGGTCGCCCTTTGGTTTTTTTCTTGGCACTTTTCCATGTGATCTTCAAGCGACACTACATGTTTGTAACGTTGCACGAATTCGTTAGTCGTAGTTGAGAAATAGAGAATGCATTACCTTGACTGGTGCATCGTTCTTGCTTATCTCTCGTGGGTTATTTTTGATGGGATCAGGCGAGGAAGAGGTACTCGTGCTGTAGAAGGCTATTTTCTTGCCTCTCGATCCTTGCCATGGTGGGCTGTGGGGCTCTCGGTGATGGCGACGCAGATGAGCGCGATCACCCTTATTGGAACGACAGGTCAAGGCGCGACCGACGGACTACGGTTCGTTCAGTTCTATTTTGGTCTTCCTGTCGCGATGATTATCCTGTCGTTCACACTTGTCCCGTTTTTTCGCCGTGCCAAGGTTTATACAGCGTATGAGTATCTCGAGCGACGATTTGATGCGAAAACCCGAGCACTTGCCAGCCTGTTATTTCTCCTTTCGAGAGGCTTAAGCGTCGGAGTCATCATTGCGGCCCCGGCCGTAATCCTGTCGATTGTGCTGGGTTGGAGCTTGCCACTGACCATTCTTGCTATTGGGATTTCGACAACCGCTTACACCATGTTTGGCGGTGTGCAGGCAGTGGCTTGGGCTGATGTCAAACAGATGGTGGTGATCTTGGTTGGAGTAGTGACTGCGGTTGCAGCGCTAATAATCGGACTGCCCGATGATGTAGAAGTCGAACCAGTGTTGCATGTTGCTGGCGCTGTTGGTCGACTTCAAACGATCGATTTCACTTTCAATTTGAATGAGACCTATACCTTTTGGTCTGGGCTTTTCGGCGGATTGTTTTTAGCCCTTGGTTATTTTGGTTGCGACCAGAGCCAGGTTCAGCGCTATCTGGCGGCAGAGTCGGTTGATGCGGCACGTCGTTCTCTTTTGATGAGTGCTTTTGCCAAAATTCCGTTACAGGTCCTCATTTTGATGATGGGTGTAATGGTCTTTTGCTTCTACTTGTTTACGGCACCGCCAATGTTGTTCAACGACGTTCATCGAGATCAAATCCGTAACAGCAATGTGGCCGCTGATTATTCCGCACTTGAAGAAGAGTTTTATCAGCAATTTGAACAGCGAAAGCAAAACGCAAAGGCACTGATCGCAGCTCAACAGAGAGGTGATGAAGCTGCTGTGCTCGATGCTGCAAGGGGTGCGGTCGTCGAGAGTGAACTCCGAGTGACTAACGTCCGCGAACGTGCCGTCGCGTTGGTCAAAGAAGTGACTGGAGATAGTGCGTATAGCGACGTGAATTATGTCTTTCCGACCTTCGTTACCACCCAGCTGCCGGTCGGACTTGTTGGTCTCCTGATTGCCGCGATTTTCGCGGCCGCGATGTCGAGTGCGGCTGCTGAGCTAAATGCGCTCTCGACGGCCTCTGTGATTGATTTCTATCAGCGCCACTATCGCAAGGAAGCAACAGATGAGCATTACCTGCGTGTTTCGAAGGCGGCAACTGGAATTTGGGGTTTGATTGCTTCTTGCACGGCACTCTATGCCACCAATCTCGGGTCCTTTATTGAAGTGGTAAATCGTTTCGGTTCTTATTTCTACGGCTCATTGTTGGGTGTCTTTGTTTTAGTCGTAGCATTTCGGCGAGCCACGGGCAATGACGCGTTCTGGGGCTTGCTGGGAGGTATGCTGTCCGTCGGTGTGGTTGCGACGGTGACAGATATTTCCTATCTTTGGTACAACTTAGTGGGCGTGGTTACTGTTTGTTTGATTGGTGGCGTTGGCAGCTTAAGACGCGCACCCTGAGGTTTGCATTTTCTTGCTAATTCATGGTGGAAGCCGGTAAGCTTGATAAGCCGACTAGATTGGTCGTTTATCTACCGGGTACCGGCATCGCTTAAGACCAGCCCTTATTTTTAGAGGATCAAAGTCTGATATGACCACTTCGACTAAGGCCATCGAAGAGTTTACAAATCAAGATTATAAGTACGGTTTTGTTACAGATGTTGACGCGGATGAAATACCAAAAGGCTTGAATGAGGACGTTATTCGACTCATTTCGGAAAAGAAAGATGAACCGGAGTGGTTGCTCGAATGGCGCTTGAACGCGTTTGCCGTCTGGCGAACAATGAACGAACCGACTTGGCACAACGTGCACTACAAAAACATTGATTTTCAGGACATTATTTACTATTCCGCGCCGAAACAACGCCCAAAGCTTGACAGCCTTGATGATGTTGATCCGGAGATTAGGGCCACGTTCGACAAGCTTGGGATCCCACTCGAAGAACAAAAAATGATGTCTGGTGTGGCGGTCGACGCGGTGTTTGATTCCGTATCAGTTGCGACGACTTTTAAGGGTAAATTGGCTGACCTCGGAATTATTTTCTGTTCTTTTTCAGAGGCCGTGAAGGACCATCCTGGGCTAGTGCAGCGATATTTAGGCAGTGTCGTCCCGGCATCGGACAACTTTTACGCCGCGCTTAATTCAGCGGTTTTTAGCGATGGCTCATTTGCTTATATCCCCAAAGGGGTCAAGTGTCCGATGGAGCTGTCGACATACTTTCGGATAAACGCTGCGCAGACAGGACAATTCGAACGCACATTGCTAATAGCCGATGAAGCGGCGACTGTGAGCTATCTTGAAGGTTGCACCGCGCCCATGCGTGATGAGAATCAGTTGCACGCCGCGGTTGTAGAGTTAGTAGCTCTTGATCACGCCACAATTAAATATTCGACCGTGCAAAATTGGTATCCGGGTGATAAAGACGGCAAAGGTGGGATCTTCAACTTCGTTACCAAACGAGGAAAGGCTGCCGCTTATGCCAAGATCACGTGGACTCAGGTGGAGACGGGTTCCGCAATTACTTGGAAATATCCAAGCTGCATCCTGCAAGGAGACCATTCGGTTGGAGAGTTCTATTCTGTCGCGGTCACGAACAACTACCAACAAGCCGATACGGGCACAAAAATGCTTCATCTCGGCAAGAACACACGCAGCACTATAGTTTCGAAGGGTATTTCTGCCGGAAAAGGTCAAAATACATACCGTGGACAGGTGCGAATTGGGAAGAACGCCAAAGGCGCTCGGAATTTTTCGCAGTGTGACTCATTGCTTATCGGCGACAAATGTGGCGCACACACGTTTCCTTACTTGGAAGTTCGAAATACTTCTTCGCAAGTTGAACATGAAGCATCAACGGCAAAAATAGACGAAGACCAGATTTTCTACTGTCGGCAGCGAGGACTTTCGACTGAGGATGCGGTAAACATGATTGTCAATGGCTTCTGTAAAGAAGTCTTTCGAGAGTTGCCGATGGAATTTGCGGTCGAAGCTCAAAAGTTGCTCGGGGTAAGTCTTGAAGGAAGTGTTGGCTAGAAGGCACTAACCGACGTCGAGAACGATATTTCCAAATGCTTGAAATTAAGAATTTGCACGCGAAAGTGGACGGGAAAGAGGTCTTGAATGGCATTAATCTGTCGGTGAAAGCCGGTGACATTCATGCGATTATGGGACCGAATGGCTCTGGAAAGTCGACACTTGCCGCGGTCCTCGTTGGTCGTGACGACTACGTCGTGACAGAAGGCACAGTGGTTTTCGACGGCCAGGACCTTCTTGAAATGGAACCAGAAGAACGTGCTAGGGAAGGCGTATTTCTTGCGTTCCAGTATCCGGTTGAAATCCCTGGAGTCAACAACGCGTATCTCCTAAAGGCAGCCCTCAACGAGGTTCGAAAACATCGAGGGGAACCAGAACTTGACGCCATGGATTTCCTGACGTTTGTCAAAGACAGAATGCAAGCTCTCGAGATTGATCAGAGTTTGATGAACCGTCCTGTTAATGCTGGGTTTTCGGGTGGTGAGAAGAAGAGAAATGAAATCTTTCAGATGGCAGTGCTCGAACCAAAACTGGCCATCATGGATGAAACTGATTCTGGTTTGGATATCGATGCCCTTAAAGTAGTCGCGAACGGTGTTAATGCTATGCGCAGTCCAAGTAGGGCTGCAGTGATTGTTACTCACTACCAGCGACTGCTCAACTACATCGTACCCGATTTTGTGCATGTTCTTGCCAAGGGGCGCATTGTCAAGTCCGGAGGGAAGAACTTAGCGCAAGAACTTGAGGAGAAAGGGTACGGCTGGGTTGAGGGTGACTCTGAGTCGGTTGTCGCATAGTGTGAGTTCGATGACAAATTTCGCGACTCGAGACATTTTCGTCGACGCCTTTGAGGCGAGTCAGCGTTCAGTTTCTTGCTCGCAGACGATAGCGGAATTACGCCGCCGAGCTTCTGACCACTTTCTCGAAATCGGTTTTCCGACGACCCGCTTAGAGAAATGGCGATTTTCAAATGTCGCGCCTATCGCGAACACGGAATTTTCGGTTGCCGCGTCAGCAACGATTCCCCGCTCGGCTCTGAGCACTTACGGAGTTGCACAAAGTAACGAGGAAAATCCCTTACTTGTCTTTGTCAATGGCCGATATGTTTCGGACCTTTCAAATACGGTTGGCGTTCCAGACAATGTAAATGCTGGTGGCCTGGCAGATGCGCTGACTTCAGAGTCGGCGGCGGGGCTCGTCGAATCGACTCTCGCGGCGACGGCGTCTTTCAAGGGTGATGCTTTTACCTCTATAAATACCGGGATGTTCTACGACGGTGCATTTGTTCATGTTCCAGACAATACGGTCGTTGAACAGCTAATTCAGTTGGTTTTTGTCACTGTGCCATCAGCCGACGGTATTCCGATCATGTCAAATCCTCGGGTGCTTCTTCTTCTTGGAGATAACAGTGAGGCACGTTTTATTGAAGACTATGTTAGTTACGGCAGCGGACGATATTTAACCAACGGTGTCACAGAGGTAATCGGTGGTGCGAATGCTAGAGTCGACCACTATAAGTTAGTCCGTGAAGATACGGAGGCGTTTCACATCGGAAGCATGCATTTACGGCTCGATCGTGCTGCGAGCTTTTCATCCCATTCTGTGACACTGGGTGGCGAAATTGTGCGGAACGATGTCCAAGCCGTGTTAGATGGCGAGGGAGCTGAGTGCACCCTGAATGGGTTATATCTGGTGAATGGTCGTCGACTGGTTGACAATCGTACAACGATAACTCACGCGAAACCGCATTGCTCAAGCCATGAACTCTACAAAGGTATTCTCGATGATCAGGCGCGCGCCGTCTTTAATGGAAAGATTGTTGTAGCCATTGACGCGCAGAAGACCGATGCCAAGCAAACGAACAAAGCTCTGTTGTTGTCTGAAGAAGCACAGATCAATACCAAACCCGAACTGGAAATTTTTGCGGATGACGTGAAGTGCACCCATGGTGCGACGGTTGGACAACTAGATGACGATGCTCTGTTTTACTTGAGGGCGAGAGGTCTCGGATTCGAGCAGGCACGTAACGTCTTGATCCAAGCGTTTGCCAGTGACTTACTTGAAGGTGTTCGCTTGCCAGTTGTCCGTGCGCAACTCGACAGGCTCTTGTTGGAGCAACTAGCGGGTCTTCGCGGCAGGAACCTTGCGTGACATATGGCAAGTTCGTCTGCAGATTTGGTGACCATGGACGTCGAAAAGATTCGGAGCGATTTTCCCATTCTGGGTCGGTCCATTCGGGAGCAACCGCTCGTTTACCTCGATAGTGCGGCGACGACGCAAAAACCCCAGGTAGTTCTGGATTCCATTCAGCACTATTACGCGTTCAGCAATGCCAATATTCACCGCGGAGTGTACGTTCTCAGCGAAGAAGCAACCGAAGCGTATGACACTGCTCGCAAGAAAGTGCAAGAATTTCTCAACGCTTCTTCCGCGAAAGAAATCATCTTTACGCGTAACTCTACTGAAAGTATAAATCTCGTCGCTCAAACGTTCGGCCGTCAAAATATTGGACCTGAAGATGAAATTGTTATCACACACATGGAACACCACTCGAACATCGTTCCGTGGCAGTTGTTATGTGAGCAGGTTGGTGCTCGTCTTCGTGTGGCGCCGATCGATGACAGTGGCACGTTGCAGCTGGATGAACTTGAGCGGTTGATAGGGGAACGGACAAGGTTGGTATCGGTTGTACACCTCTCGAACTCGCTTGGCACAATTAATCCGGTAAGCAAAATAGTCGAGATGGCTCATCGTTTTGACGTTCCCGTGTTGATTGACGGGTCTCAAGCGGTCTATCACATGCCCGTTGACGTGCAGGCGCTTGGCTGTGACTTTTATGTTTGCACTGGCCACAAACTATATGGCCCAACCGGAATCGGTGTGCTTTATGGTCGTGAGGTGTTACTTGATCAAATGCCGCCCTATCAGGGTGGTGGCGACATGATTCGCTCCGTTACGTTTGAGAAAACCACATACGCAGAACTTCCAAACAAATTCGAAGCAGGCACACCGAATATTGCAGGGGCGATCGGACTTGGAAGAGCTGTTGATTATGTTAGGGGCGTTGGATTTGACTCCATTCAACGTCATGAATCAGATTTGCTTACATATGGGTCTGCCGCGCTTAGAGAAGTTGCCGGCCTGCGGTTGATCGGGACAGCTGTTGAGAAGGCAAGTATCTTGGCGTTCGTCATGAAGGGCTCTCATCCGCATGACATTGGCACGATCGTCGATTCTGAAGGAGTGTCGATTCGAACTGGGCATCATTGCACCCAACCGATTATGGACCGTTTCAATGTGCCAGCAACAGCACGTGCCTCCGTGGCAATGTACAACACTCGCGAAGAGATTGATGCCTTGGTAGGCGCACTTCAACGTGTGAGAAAGACGTTCCCGTTATGAGTGAACTAAGAGAGCTTTACCAAGAAGTCATACTTGACCATAACCGTTACCCCCACAATTTTGGCGAGCTTGAGGGGGCTGATTGCTATGCAGATGGTTTCAATCCGCTTTGTGGGGACAAACTGACGGTTTACGTGAATCTCGAAGGTCAAACCATTACTGATGTGTGTTTTCTTGGCTCAGGTTGCGCGATATCGAAAGCTTCCGCCTCGCTTATGACCGATGCCGTCAAGGGTAAAACCTTGACCGAGGCGCGCGGATTGTTTGATCGGTTCTTGTTGTTGGTGACGGACGGGGCAATAGATGATGCGAATCTAGGAAAGCTAGCCGTTCTTGCAGGAGTTAGTGACTATCCGACACGCGTGAAGTGCGCTAGTCTGGCGTGGCATACGCTGCGTGCGGCGATTGACAATCGGGACGAGGTTGTTACGACGGAGTAATAAAGACAATGGGTATAGTCAAATTTAGTGACGTGCCGCCGCCATTTGAAGGTGATGCGGATGATGAACGGGAAGATAGAGCTAATGCCGCGCAAGAGTCGATAAAGACGTCTCCGGCGACTAATTCCGAGATTAAGACATCTTCATCGATGTTTGACACCAGCGCTCTGGTCGGTGACACAGCAGAAGCAACGACGCCAGATTCGAAGGTGCCCCAGGGGGAAACGCCGACTATTGAGTCTGACCCGTTAAAGACACTTGAGTTAAAACCTAAGATTATTGAGCAGCTGAACACCATCTTTGATCCAGAAATCCCTGTCAATATCTACGAACTCGGTTTGATCTATGACATCGGAGTAGACCAGAAGGGTTTAGCTGTCATTCAAATGACGCTTACGGCTCCAGGGTGTCCAGCTGCCGTTTCGCTTCCAGCAGAAGTGCAGGGCAAAGTTAAATCGATTGACGGTGTCAATGATGCACGTGTTGACCTTGTGTGGGAGCCTCCTTGGGACAAGGACAGGATGTCCGAGGCCGCAAAACTACAGCTCGGGATTTTTGATTAGAGCAATGTCTGTCTTGCGCTCGCGATTTGATTCTTAATGCCCAGTGATTGCGAGCCAGTACTGCCTCCGATTTCTTGAGGTATACCGTTACCTGTGCCAATTTTTGAGAGAGCGGCTGCCGGCAAAGCTTAATGTCGATTTTCCTGTTCTCTAGCCGAATCACAGCTGGCTGAAAAATTCTTATCCGACGGTCGAATGATATTCTTGGGGTTGGGCTAGCAAGGGAGCCTGCCCCTGTTTTCGTTGGCACGTCGGAACTATTGGAGTCGGTCTGATCAATGCGTCTGTTGTGTTCCTACCGGTTGGCACCTATCGTAGGAATCAAAGTATGGGATCTGTTTAGCTGAGTAGGCGATAATCTTTCTCATGACCAAGCGCGTGCGTGTTTTCGCACCGGCAACGGCGTCTAATCTTGGCCCAGGATTTGACGTTCTTGGCCTGGCCCTGGAAAAGCCAGGAGATGTGGTTGAAGCCGAACTTACTGATCAGCGCGGCGTCAAAATTGTTGAGGTGACGGGTGCCGATTCGTTAAGTACGGATCCTAATGAAAATGTCGTTGGGATTGCAGCTGCGGCAGTTCTTGAGGAACTCGGAATCTACGATCAGGGTGTTCGCCTTTGGCTTCACAAGCGGATGCCAATTGGCAGTGGTTTAGGGAGCTCAGCGGCCAGTAGTGTCGGAGGAGCGGTGGCCGTCAACGCGTTGATGGGAAATCCTTTGTCCGCGCGGGCCGTTGTTTCCTGTGCGCTCCGTGGCGAAGCGGCTGCGTCGGGGACGGCTCATGCTGACAACGTTGCACCATCCGTACTTGGGGGCATCGTTTTGATACGTTCATCAGAACCATTGGATTTAATTTCGCTGCCGATTCCTGCCGCTCTTCAAATAGTAATCGTGTATCCGCATGCGGAAGTACTTACCGCCGAGGCACGTCGTCTGGTCGCAGAGCATCGATTCACTATTGGACAAGCTGTGACAAATATGGGAAACGTTGCTGCACTTGTGACAGCGCTTTTTCGTGAAGACTTTTCGCTTTTTTCTCGGTGCATAAGTGATGCACTTGTTGAGCCCGTACGGGCTCCTTTGATACCAGGCTTTAATGCGGTCAAACTAGCTGCGCTGAATGCCGGGGCTCTGGGCTGTTCAATTTCAGGCTCCGGGCCGAGCATGCTTGCCTTCGCCGATTCGAGTACATCTGCTGACCGGATTGCTACGGCAATGGAAACGGCGTTTGCCGACAACGGTTTGCAAAGCGATCGATTCGTTGGACCCGTCAATAGTGGCGGTGCCAGCGTGCTAGCGGACTAATGAAAACCGCTAGACCGTAGCAGGACGTGGGCGTTGCATCAGGAGAAAACAGGCCGCAGAAATACCGCCTGCGCCGAAGAGCATGCACATCACCATCAATTGATACCGCGCTGCAATAAGTGGCGCGATTCCAGATAAGATTTGTCCGGTCATCATTCCCGGAAGCGAAACTAGGCCAACGGCGAACAAGATGTTGATCTGAGGAATCAGTGACGCAAGCATCGCGGCACGGCGCGCATTCTCGTAGTCCGAACCCCCAGTTTGTTCTGCGTCGAGACGTTCTGCTGACAAACTGACCGCGTTCATCGATGCGGCAAAGATCATTCCACCGAGAGGGATTAAAACCGATGAATTATGCCAGGGTTCCGCGTCTAGCACACCTTGCGTAATGATGGTGAGCGTGGTCCCTCCACCGATGCCTATTGATACCAGCGCGTGCAGGTACAAAGACCTTCGTCGCTTGGCAACTGGTCGGAGAGAAATCCACGCAGCCGCGGAGAGCATGACCGTTAACGCAATGAGCACAACAGCACTGCGGTCCGTGTTGAAAAGGAACGTCAAAGTGTACCCAGCCAAGGCAAGCTGAGAAACCATCCGACCAACGGCGTACAGCGCAGTCGACCCGCCTGCGGACCAGCGGTAGAGAACGACCAGCACGATGATGGTTGGCACCAGAGCTAGACCCAGGTTGGCGATAGGGATCTGGTAAACGGATTCATTCATGTCCAGAGCATACCGCGTGGCTCCCTTGTGATTGATACTGAGAGGCTTGAATTAGGCAAGAATCGTTAGAGAGAAACTGCATTTGAACCGCGCGTTCGTGGCGGTCGAAAGAAGCTATGAACACGTTCCGGCGTTCGGCCGAGCATATTTGATAGTGAAACAGGATGAGGGAAAACTTTATTTGCGTTGCTTGAAGCCCTTTACGGGGTATTCACTGGAGATGGTTGTGGAGTGGTGGTCGGTGTCCGACTGCGTGGCATGCTGGCCCAGGCAACGAGGTATGCAAGCAATCCGCCGAGGAGGAAGCCAGGAAAGACGCACAGAATAACGCAAAGGAACCGAACAGCCGTGATGTCAACGGAAAGATACGCAGCCAACCCGCTGCAAACACCTGCAATTTTGGCGTTGGCTAACGACCTTTCCAAGCGACGTTCACGGGGGACCGTCCCCATAGTTTCTGTTCCAGGCGCAGCCTCTGGCATGATCGCGATGGCTGCGATGTACGCAATCACGCCGAGGAAGAACGTTAGGCACGTGAGGAAGGCCCACGCCAGTCGCACGAGCGCCGGGTCCACGTTGAGGTATCTGGCGACGCCACCACAGACGCCGGCTATCTGGCGATCTATGCGAGAACGTTGAAGTGGAAGACGAAATGCGTTTGTCCAGCGCCGACTTGGCTCTGGACGCTGGTCCGCTCCGCAGAATTGGCAAAAGAAAGCGTTGTCCGGCACGTCATGCTGACACGTTGAGCACTGCATATATTGTGCTTTTTATAGACCTAAGTTCCCAAAGTCAATTAGAGACCACGTGGGTGCAAGTAACTTATAGAAGCTGTGTCGCATTCGCAGCGTCCGCCATTCAGCTATTTAATTGAAGATGGCCTTGTTGTTGCTTGCCAATCCGTGACGAGATTGAGGTCGTTTGCAGTCTGCGGCCGTTGCAACATCAGGAAGCGGGAATCGTCACTGTCCACGTCGTAGGCCGGAAGATTGTCGAGTACATCTCTCATAAAAGGGCCATCAAAAAGATGTGCTACGTCGATTTGAGGTGGGGTCTGATCGTCAAGGGTCACCTCATAAAAACTAGGGCCTTGCCGAAAAAATAATCGGTTGTCAGATTTTCCCCACACAGGTTCTGTTCCGCCAATTTGTGAGATGCGAATTGCTGGTCCAGGGGCATATGTTTCACTGTTGACGGCACGAATATATACTTGGTCTCCGGCACTCTCTGCATCTGACACATAAGCGATCCATTGACCGTCTGGAGAAAAACGAGGGGCTCGTTCATTAGCCTCGGTGGCGAGCCAGGTTGCCGGACCGTCACGTTCTGACCACATCAAGATGTCTCGTTCCCGCACAGGGTGGATCTCGTGAAGGGCCAATCGAGTTCCATTTGGCGACCATGATCCGGGAGTAAGTTGGTCGCCATCGAACAAAGGTCCTTCCGTATGCAAACGACCAAGTAACGTCTGAAAAATCTTTTGCAATCCTGTTCGTGAAGACGCAAATGTCAATGTTGATCCAGAGGTTGACCAGAGCGGAGAGTGGTTGTCTCCGGCGTTCATGGTGATTTGCTCGCGACGCCTATTCTTTAGGTCGTACAGCCAGATGTCACGTTGGAAAATTGATGTTGTAGAACCGAAGGCCAATAATCGACCATCCGGTGAAAGTCGAGGAGTTCCATGCTGGTCGATCACATCGTCGATTGTGGTCGATTGGCCTGATCGGTTGACCCACACAAGCTGATTATTTGCGCTTGATGATTGTCGAGGGATGAAGACCAGCGTGCCATCGTTTGCGACACTAAACAGTGCTGTTCCTAGGCCTTGATGTCCGAGCGCACTACTTGAGACACCATTGATGATTGGGTAAGGAGCGGGGGCGCCTGATGGGTCGACAAGTTCGAGGTGTGCAGAAAAAAGTTCGTCTCTTCGCGCATAGATGAGTAAGGAGGAGTCGATAACCGTGGCATGTCCATCAGCGGGAAGCAAGGGGCGGCTACTGCCAGATTTTCGGTCAAGAAGCATCAGTCTGGGGTCGTGGTCTCGACGACCGGCCGTGTAAATTAAGAACCGCTGGTCAATCACAGATGGCCAGCCATGGGCAGTTTCGCCACTGTCAATATCAACGGTAGTCAGTGAAGTTGGTGTTCCTCCTTTGGCAGGTACTTCTTGTAAGCCTTGGGTTCCATGAGTGGCAAACACGATCATGTCATTGTTCAACCAAGTCCCACCTACCGATTCGCTAGGCACCAGACAAACCGTTGTAACCTCTGTTCGTTCTGTATTCAAAGTGACGGTTTTGAGAACTCCGTCTGCGAAGAAACCAACCGCTCTTCCAGTAGGTGAGAAAAAGGGTTGTATCGCTCCCTGTGTGCCCAAAATAGGCGTAACGTCGAAACGGTCGAGTGGACGCAGAAACAATTGCTTGCGACTGTCAACGATGGCGGAATAAATAACGGTTGAGGAATCACGTGAGATGGCGACATCGAGAAGATGATGATTGCTAGGCACGGTTACTGAAACATTTTGCATGTCTGGTAACCGAAGGGCAGGACTTGGCCACAGCGCAGTAACAGCTGCACCAATAGCAATTCCAATCACGACGGAGACGGCAGCGGTTGCGAAAAATGTGGGGCGCCTCATCATGATTGGTCGATGTAATAAGACTGTGCACGAGAAATATCAGCAGCTATGTGTTCGAGTAGAGTCTTCGGTGATTTGACTCGCACATTAGAGCCAAAACTGAGAATCCAACTACGCAGTGCACCATCGATACATACAGCCATTTTCAGAATTAGTGAGCCGTCCTGACCAGATGTTACCCTCTGCGAGGCATGCCAGGTTCGTTCCAGAATATATGGTGCCACGACGGGTGTGAACTCAAGTTCAACAGGTTCAGGTTCGCCATCATGAATGCCAAGCGAGTGCGGAAAGGCTGCACTGGAGAAATCCTCAATTTCCTCAAAAGTCTCTGCAGTCGGCGTAATTTGTCGGATGCGTTCGACGGCAAATGTACGAACCTGATCATATTGGGGAACATAACCAAACAAATACAGCCCCCCTTGAGCGTAGACTAGACGATACGGATCGAGCCTGTACAGCTTTTCACGTTTGCTGGACATTGAGTGATACTTCATTTCGAGTTGGCGCTGATGCATGATGGCATCGAGCAATCGTCCGAGGACTGCGTGCTGTTTGGTTCCGCTTGATTGCTGGGTTGGTACACGTTTAGCTTGGATTACATTTGGAAGTCGGTCGAGGAACTGTCTCATCCGGGGCCCCAACGCTGAGTCTAACTTTTGAAACGCTCCTTCAAGGTCGTCACCGAACGGAGTTGCCGTGAGGCACTCAACGAGTGTGCGACTGAAATAGAGCGCAGAAAGTTCGGCTAGAGTGAATGCCGCCTCGTTCAGGTGTTTGAAAGGACGACTGTCTAATTTCCAGACTTTTGCGCTTGGCCCAGGTTGGTCATAGAGAGGAAATCCGGCCTCTTGTAGAGCCTCCAGATCTCTTCGAATCGTTCGAGTAGTTACGCCGGTGATGTTTGAAAGATGACGGATAGTCGAGCCGTGCGAGGCTTCGAGCTCGCGCAGGATGCTCCATTGTCGAATCACTTCGGCGTTGCGTGGCATGATGTTTTTCCCTCGAAACGTCGATTTCTCATCTAAATCATAGCGGTGTCACTTTTCGTGACCTACTTTGTCATACCTCTGGAACTAAGGTGAGTTATGACTCAAATTCATCAAACGTCAACTCAGAAGCTGGGATTTCTTGGGACCGGCTCATCGAAAACACTGCAGCCGAAATCGGTTACTGAGACTTGGCCGCAGAGCCGACCGCGGTCTTTATGTGCTGTTTGTGGTCTGGTACAAGGGCATTTGCCGACCGAATTAGGACTGGGCCGCTCTCCTGTGAGGCTGTGTTTGCGGTGTCATCATGGGTTGATGAGGCAGCGTCGGATAATTCGTGCACAAACCAAGAACGCCGGATTTTCTGTCAAAAGAATAGCTAAACATACAGATGAGCTTATCGTTTCTCGCCGGAGTGGACTTAGTGTCACTGGTCGCGACCGGCGTCTGATACATTCGCGTAGAAGGGCTCAAAGTGTCGTCCGGCGCATGATTGAACGTGTAGAGCCAGTATAAAAGTTCGTAGTCGCCGAAACTGACGGCTAGGCCGTCCTTAAGGACGACTCTAGTTGGGAGTTAGTGGAAGACCGAGATTTTTTGAACGGTTTAATGCGCTAAATCGGACTTGTGCGTGACAACAGCTCACTAAGAGGAGCGCATGTTGTGACAAAATGGGCACAAGGCGATTCGATGAACGAGAAACTCAAAAAGTCGGTGTTTGCGTCCCGAAGTCGACCACAAACGTCACTGGTTTTCCTTATTGTTACCGGTTTGTTCTTTGCCGGCGTGGTACTTCGTTCGTCCGTTGCTGCCGGTTTGATAAACGCGCAGATAGGCGGGACCGTACCGTCGCTTAATGTCGATGTCTTGAGGAAGTTTCCTCACGATTCCAACGCCTATACGCAAGGCTTGCTGTGGTGGGATGGCGAGCTCTATGAGAGTACCGGACAATACGGCAGGTCAGACCTACGTCGTGTAAACCCGCAAACGGGCGATGTAGAACAAATCGCTCAGATCTCACCGGCTTACTTCGGAGAGGGTCTCGCTCGAATCGGAGAGCGCCTCGTTATGTTGACTTGGAAGGCGCAGCGCGCTCTAGTTCATGACCTTGAATCGTTTAATCGATTAGCCACCCTTCGCTATCGAGGGGAAGGGTGGGGTCTTTGCAATGACGGTAGGCGGCTGGTGATGAGTGACGGTAGCGACCAGCTTACGTTTCGAAGTCTCGAGTCGTTTGAAATAACGGGGCGGGTGTCAGTTACGCTTCAAGGGCAGCCGCTTACGCAGCTTAACGAACTCGAATGCGTAGGCGGGTCCGTTTACGCGAACGTGTATCAGACTGAAGTTCTGGTGCGGATTGATCCTAGTAGCGGAAGAGTTACTCAAAAGATTGATGCGTCGGGTTTATTAACGCGGTCTGAAGCACAAGGTGTCGACGTGCTCAACGGTATAGCGCATGACCCTACGGCAAACACGTTTTATATCACCGGGAAGCTGTGGCCTTTGATGTTCGAAGTGCGATTTTCGCAATAGCTGACGCACTTGCGTTCAGGCCGATTGTTCGGAAGAACTCTGTAGTGAGTTGCTGCTGCAGCTTTCAGAGCCTCTCGCGGGCGGTTCGAATAGGAGTTGCTAACGTCTCGGCACGGCGGTTCTCGTGCCGCCACTAGTCCGGCCGCCTCCTCGATATCCTCCAGGGGTCGCTCGGCCACCATTTGATGAGCCACCACCAGACCGTCCTGAGGTTACTCCGGTAGCGCCCCCGCTTTTCGCGCTTGACGTCGCGAGACGACCCGTTCCGTCCGCCCCGCGGCGGGTCACACGCGTGTAGCCGGTTCCATTCGCCAATTGACCCGTGGGCACGCGCTCGTTATTGCCATAGCCAGAGAATAGGATAAATGGACTGGCATAGCCGCCATAGAAGTACGGGCTGTAATAACGGTTCCAAGAGTTGTATCCAAGAGGTGTGTAGTAGTACGGGTACAAGCCGTTGTACCAGATAGGATCGTAAAAGCCACCACCATACCCGCTATAAGCACGATATCCTCCACCACCCGACCAGAATTCGTCATTTGATCTACGTTCCTCGATCGAGAAATGTTCCGGGTATGCAAGAGCTACTAATAGGTCGATGATCTGATGTTCGACCCCCGCATCGTCGAGAGCCATCAGTGTTTCTGCATCGATACTGAAACGAGGTCTGGTTTCGGAAAGCATTGCTTCAACAACGCGGGGCGGTGCCTTTTCTGCGGCCTCCCGAACGTCTGGAAGACTCAACGGAGTGGAGCTTTCTCGACGTGCTCGCAGAATCCGGCTGCGATCTACTCTGGAGGGTGACGAAGGATCGGGTAGAAGCCTGTCCTCTTCTTTAGCGGAGACCGGCTTATAGCGTCGGATTTCAAGGTGCCGATGTTCTCCACTGGCAACAAGCTGGATGTCGACCCATGTTGACGGATTCGCCAGGAAGCTTAAACCGTTCACCGTTCGTCCGGGACCATCACCACATACGAGTTCACCTTTTGTGAAGAGGCGGTACCCACTGGTGGTCCATTCGTTGTATTCCCAGCCGAGGCAGTCATTCTCGCTTACTTCTTTTCTAATGGCGTCGCCAGAAAGTTCTCGTTCGATCAGTATCTGTTGGTCAGAGATCGTGCGCAAAGTGATACCGGACCCAACCTTTGCCGGCGCCACGCAGACAAAGGTTCGGTCAGGCGAGTAGGTTGCGGAGTCTCTTTCGCTGTCGAATTGTTCTTCTTGGAGTTGCCAGCAACCTAGCCAAGGTAACCAGCGTGAGTCGAAGTGGTCTGTACCGCTACCCAGAGGGTTTCTGCCATCAGTGCCGTTGGTCTGTTGTGCCAACGCCGGCGTGATTCCTAGCATGACGGTCAACACTGCTGTGGTGCAAAGAACTTTGCTTATTGTCATCGTTAAGATTCTCTGCCAACTTAACACTATGCGTCAAAAAAGCAACCGTAATCCAACCGTAATCCGAAGCCCTGTCAGGTCCAAAGGTTCGAAACCAACGAACCCGCGTGTCAATGCCGCAGCCGCCCAGACGTAGCGGGCTTCTCCTGAGAGATATAGGCGACGTGTAATTCTTGCATCGAGTCCACCCAACAGGTGGGCGCTTGGTGTCCATCCACGGGACCGGAGCAGTAAGGAAGAGATCGAAAAATCGGCGTCGACGAAATCACCGAACTGCTGAAGCTCGTACCACATAAAACCACCACCGCCACCGACATAGGGAAATATTCGATTCGGGATCCAAGCATATTGACCAATAGTTCGTCCCCTGGGCACAATCGCCAACAAAATGCTCGCTGTCAGGTCGACTTGCTTCAACGAGGTTTCCTGCTCGATTGGCATTCCATCATTGCCAATGAACTCTCGATACTCAGATCGCGAAAATGCCCGTGTGAAATCCATGCCTAAACGTGCTTCGAGGCGCGGGTGAAGGGCGGCACTTACATCAAACGCTATGCCAGGTGCATCAAAGCTCTCTTTTTCTAGCGTGAGTGTTTGAGTGACGAAATCGTACAGGTCGCCGTTGGCTCGTGCAGAGAACCACTGTCCACGGACACCTAAAGAAAAAGTCGGGCTATTGAACAAAAAATTTGGTTGTGGTTGTCCCTGTTCGGTTTCTTCAGTTTCGACACCGTCAGCGGAGGAAAAAATGGGATTGCCGAGTCCCAATCCTAAGGTTATGGTCAGGAAGAACACGACCTGCACCGAAGAGGGCCTTCTCTTTCTCGGCCCTATCATGGAGCCATGCAATAAACAAGTCAAAAGTGTCACGGTTTCTCGCTCCAATTTCTTGACCGTAGTCTGTCTCGGTCGCTCTCAAAGTATAAGGCTGGCCTGTGCTATGCTGCGAACAACGCTTCTGATAGGAATGGCCTTGGGCGACATTCGTGCTTTGGTCCTCCTGTCGCTTGAGTGATGCCATCTCGTTCACGCTGATGTGAATTATTGGAGAGCGGGTTGTGTCCATCCGGGAGCAATAGATGCGGCCGCTACGTATCGTCGGTTCCAGGCCCTTCGTCATGGCGCTTTTGAGCGTCGTGTTAGCTATTATGCTAACGCAAACGCTTGCCTTCGCTTGGAAAGACGGTTTCAATACCACCGTTAAATTTCTGCAACGATACACAAGTGGGCGCTCGGCACCGGCGGCATATTCAGGACAGGCGGAGCAGCAGCCAGGCCGGCGAGGTTTTGACCCGCGCGAACTTTTAGACCGTGGCCGTGGCACTGTCCAAGACCCAGGCGGGCCGCATGAATTTTATTTCACGCGTGCGATTTATCAGAGTGGTTGGGGCTGGAGTCGTTGGGCCACCGATTTTCCGAAATCCGACCGGCAATTCATGACAATTGTTGATCGCCTGATCGGGCTGGATGTGTCTCAGCGAGAGAATGCCATACGATTGGATGACCCGAATATTCGTAAGTATCCGTTCCTTTACGCCCTTGAGGTAGGAGATATCGCGCTCAGTCCGCCAGAAGTCGAAGGTTTGCGCAACTATCTATTGGCGGGGGGATTTTTGGTCATCGATGATTTTTGGGGTTCTTGGCAATGGGCAAATTTCGAGCAGCAGATTCGACGTGTTTTTCCCGAACACCCGATTGTCGAGATCCCGAAGGACCATCCGATCTTTAACACTGTCTACAAGATTGATGAGATCATTCAAGTTCCAGCGTTTGGAAATTTCTATGGCGGTCGTACATGGGAACAGGACGGCTATGAAGCCCACGTTCGAGGCATTTTCGATGAGCATGGACGTTTGATGGTTGTCATTAACTGGAATACCGATCTTGGTGATGCTTGGGAGTGGGCGGAACGACCAGAATACCCATTGAAGTTCTCAACTTTTGCAGTGGAAATGGGTATCAACTTCATTGTTTATGCAATGAGTCACTAGAAGAAGAGTACAAGTGCGAAATGACGATAGCTCCGCGTAAAGTGATGCGAATGATCAAATCCGTTTCGGGCACACTGACTGGAGCTATGAAATTGTGATGTTTGTTGTGCAGACGTTTTCTTCGAGTTGTTGTTTAAGTATCGCCCGTTTGTCTTCGAGCAAGGAGAATTTGCCTTTCGGTCGTCAATCGGAAGTGGCCTCGCCGCGATTGCGGCAGTGGTCGGGGGCTTCCTGGCGCTGCGGACCTATGCGCGCGTTCGAGGCGGTAGTCGACCTTTGGATCGAACCGTCCTTACTGCAATTCGACTGAGCGCCCTTGTTGTAGTCGTGTTTTGTCTGCTCCACCCCGTCTTGGTGGTTTCATCAGTTGTTCCGCAACAAAATTTTCTCGGCGTGCTTATCGACGATTCGCGCAGTATGCAGATTGCCGATCGAGAGTCGATGTCAAGGTTGCAGTTTGTGCGGGACGAATTAGCGGCGGTGGACGGTGAACTTCGCGCCGCATTGGCAGAGCGTTTCGAGCTCAGGTTCTTTGGCTTCGCCGCTGAAACTGATCGACTGAACGATATTGATGAGTTGAACTTCGACGGGACGCGCACGCATTTGGGTGATGCGCTTGAACGGGCCCATGAAGAACTTTCCGGCGTCCCGCTTTCTGGGCTTGTGATCGTCACGGATGGTGCCGACAATGCCGAAGGTGGACTCGACGAGTCTCTACTTCCAATCCAGGCTGCCGGTGTTCCGGTGTTTGCGATCGGACTCGGGCGCGAGGCATACGAACGGGATATTCAGCTGAGCCGCGTTGAGACCCCGCGTCGTGTTCTGAAGGGGGCAGCGATTGTCGTTGACTGTGTTGTCACCCACCGGGGCTTTCGCGGAGAAACGGTTACAGTCCAGGTTGAGGATGAAGGGAGAATCGTAGGTTCCGAGGAGGTCGAATTGGCCGGTGAAGACCAGCCACGAACCGTCAGAATGCGCTTTACCGCGAGCGAAGAAGGACCCCGCCTGTTTACCTTTCGTGTTTCGACACAAGCGGACGAAATGGTTGTTCAGAACAACGTGCGAAATACGCTAATTTTGGTAGAGGATCACAGCGAGAAAATTCTGTATTTTGAAGGAGAACCTCGATTTGAAGTGAAATTCTTGAGACGTGCGGTGGCCGACGATGAAAACCTGCATGTTTCCATTCTGCAGCGAACTGCAGAAAACAAGTTCATGCGCTTGGACGTTGAAAGTGCGGATGACTTGGTCGGTGGGTTCCCAACGACACGTGCGGAGCTCTACAAGTACAGCGGGATCATTCTTGGCAGTATCGAGGCTAATTACTTCACCCCCGACCAGTTGCGGATGATCGCGGACTTCGTGAATAACCGGGGTGGCGGGCTTCTTATGTTGGGAAGCCAGCGTTCGTTTGCCGAAGGTGGCTACGTCGGTACGCCAGTAGCGGATGTATTACCGGTAGTGCTTGACACGGCTCGTGCAGAGGACGCCGAGGATTTCTTCGCCGAGGTGAACGTGGCAACAACGAGAGCTGGTGCCACCCATGCGGCGACGCAGATTTCCGAAACGGAAGAACTCTCAGTCGCACGGTGGCAGGAATTACCACCAATCACGATTGTTAACCCAATAGGTGAAGTTAAGCCGGGTGCGACGACGTTGTTGACGAGCGAAGACGAAGAGCTGGTCGTTCTGGCTTTTCAGCGTTATGGGGCGGGCAAATCGCTCGCGTTTCCGGTCCAGGACTCGTGGATGTGGCAAATGCATGCGGATATTGCCGTCGATGACATGACGCATGAGACGTTTTGGCGACGGTTGCTTCGGTGGCTGGTAGACGGTGTTCCGGACCAGGTGACGATAGACCTGCCGAATGAGCAAGTCGAACTGAACGAACCGGTCGAGATTTTGGCATCCGTTGGTGATGCCAATTTTGAGGAATTAAATAATAGTTCGGTCATGGCTGTGGTGACGCACCCAAGCGGCAACTTTACTGACCTTCGAATGGAATGGACGGCGGAGACAGACGGGGAGTATCGAGCCGAGTTTACGCCAGTTGAAGAAGGTTTCTACGAAGTGAGAGTAGAAGCCATGAGTGGGGATGAAATTGTCGGGGAGGACGTAACATTCTTGCAGGTCTCGCCAAGTGATGCGGAGTACTACGACTCGACGATGCGGACGGCATTGCTCGATCGGATTACCGAAGAAACTGGCGGGCGTCGTTACACTGCTTCGACTGCAGCGTCCCTACCGGAAGACATTCGATATACCGGGGGTGGGGTTACTGTCGTCGAGGAAAATGACCTCTGGGACATGCCGGCGTTGCTGTTGTTACTTGTGTCGCTTGTACTCGGTGAGTGGGGATATCGTCGGTTCCGAGGATTGGCATGAAAACGTCTGTGATCGCTGCACTGTTATTTTTGACTTCGATTGGTGTCGGGGCCCAACAGACGCATCTCTTAGTCGTTGTGGGATTAGGTGGTGATGACACGTACCGTGAACTTTTCCATGAATGGGCGACGATCTTGATAGAAGCAGCATCGAGTCGCTACGGCCTACCGCGGGAGAGAATCACATACCTTGGTGAGGACCTTGAGCTTGGACCAGCAGTGATTGACGATCGTTCAACACGAGAAAACATTGGTTCCGCGATTGAATCACTGGCAGATGATGCTCAACGTGGGGACCACGTTATGGTCGTAATTTTTGGTCATGGAAGTTCAAGTGGTGCTCCGCGTGTTAACTTGCCAGGTCGTGATTTGTCTGTGGACGATTTCTCAGATTTGCTCGCTCGTCTTGACGGTCGATTCGTGACATTTGTTAATACGGCAAGTGCGAGCGGGCCGTTTGTCGAAACGTTATCTGCAGCTGACCGAGTTGTAGTTACGGCAACCCGTACCGGACGCGAGTTGAATGCTTCTGTGTTCGGTGGCTATTTCGTTCGGGCGTTCGATGAAGGTGAGTCTGAAGCAGACCAGAATAAGGATCGAAGAATATCGATTTTAGAGGCCTTTACGTATGCTCGTCAGAAGGTGGAACAGGAGTACGAGGCGGACGGAAAACTTCTTACTGAGCATGCGTTACTTGACGACAATGGGGATGGCGAAGGCACGTCACAACCAGACCCGCTGGTCGGAGATGGAATGTTCGCGAGGACACTCTTTTTTTCTTCCGGCGAGATGACGGTTGCTGAGCTGGCCTTTCCGGATGACCCTGAATTGCGTCGTTTGTACGACGAACGGACAGCTCTTGAGGAGCGTGTTGAAGCCTTACAGTTGTTGAAAGGTGGAACCGACGCCGAGCGCTATGAGCAGGAACTCGAAACGTTGCTCGTGGAGTTAGCACTAAAGAGTCGAGCAATTCGTGAGATTGAAGAATTGAAGCGCGACTCGGAAGTACGGTAAAGAGAACAGTGTGATGACCGAAAAACGACCGAACCAATGGTTGCGGTTTTGGGCAACAGGATGCGTTTGTGTGCTCCTTGTGCTGGGGGAAGCTGTTGGCCTTGCTGAGGTGGATGTGCAGCCAGGTAACGTTGCATACAGTGGACGGTTGACGTTTGTCCGTTTGCGGTATGACATGGCTCGCAGTCTCTCAGGAGGTTTTTTTCGTCAGGACGTCAAGTGGGCGCATGACTACCCTCGTGCTGAACGGAACCTCACAAAGATTCTGGAGGCTATTACGTCAATTGATCCATTTCAGGGCCCAAATGGCGGCAATGTGCTTTCGCTTGATGATCCAGAGCTTCATAAGTTTCCGGTTGCCTATATGTCGGAGCCAGGCTTTTGGCATCCGACTGAAACTGAGGTTTTAGGCCTTCGTCACTACTGGCAGAAAGGCGGTTTCCTTATCTTTGACGATTTTTGGGGGGATCACTGGCAGAATTTTGAAACACAGCTCCGACGCGTACTTCCCGGGGCTCGTCCTCTCCCAATGGAGTTGACACACCCGATCTTCCATTCGTTCTTTGACATCGAAACGTTGGAAATGCCACCGATGTATGGGCCACCTGTCGAGTTCCACGGGATTTTTGAAGACAATGATCCTGGCGGTCGGTTGATGGCGATTGTGAACTTTAACAACGATATTGGCGAGTACTGGGAGTACTCTGATACGGGATGGCTCCCGATTGATCTTTCAAATGAGGCCTACAAATTCGGTGTGAACTACTTATTGTATGCGTTGATGCATTAGCAGCTGTTAGTAATTCTTGGAAGTCTGGTAAGGAGTGATTGCCAGGCATGAAATCGGCGAGGAGAAACGTTTTGGATCTGGATACCCATAATACTCAGCCTACGGACCTCGAATCGCCGGATGATATCGCCTTGGCTGACCGGCTTAGGTCTGGGCGAGAAAAAATTCTTGCCGAACTACATAAGCGAATCATTGGGCAGGACGAAACCATCAACCAGGTGTTATTGACGCTCTTTGTGGGTGGTAATAGCTTGATCGTTGGCGTGCCGGGTTTGGCAAAGACATTATTGATTCAGACGATGGCAGAGGTGCTTGACTTAAAGTTCGCCAGAATACAGTTCACACCGGACCTGATGCCTTCTGATATTACTGGCACGGACATCATTCAAGATGACCCTGAGAAAGGTCGAAAAATGGTGTTCGCGCCGGGGCCCGTGTTCACGAACGTCCTGCTAGCCGATGAGATTAATCGGACACCGCCAAAAACACAATCGGCACTGCTTGAGGCTATGCAAGAACACCGCGTGACGGTGCAGGGACGCACGTACCAACTCGATGAGCCGTTCTTCGTGTTTGCGACACAAAATCCTATTGAACTTGAGGGCACCTATCCGTTACCTGAGGCACAGCTTGACCGCTTCATGTTTCATGTTGTGATTGACCATCCACCTGAAGATGAAGAACTCGATGTAGTTCGCACGACTACCGTAGTTCAAAATCCGGACTTTCAGCATGCAGTGACGGCTGCAGATCTTGTTGAATTCCATCAGCTTGTGCGCAAAGTTCCGGTGTCGGAGGCTGTTCTGCGCTACGCCTTGAGTTTGGTTCGGACGAGCCGGTCGAAGGGGCAAAACACGCCAGATTTCGTGACAAAATGGGTGGCGTATGGTGCCAGCGTTCGTGCGGCACAGTATCTCATTTTGGGAGGAAAAGCCCGGGCGCTGACTGAGGGGAGATATCACGTTAATTTCGAGGATATTCGCGCACTGTCTCATCCGGTACTTAGGCATAGAGTGTTGTTGAATTTTCATGCTGAATCGGAAGGTATTACCTCTGACCAAGTCGTTGATCAGTTGCTTGAGGCTGTACCCGAGCCTGCTTCGCAGATGTAATAGTGGACATCCAACAAAGTACGCCTGGCTCGCGCTTCGTTGACCCCAAGGCTCTCGCGAGAATTGGGAGTCTCGAGCTTTTGGCACGTACCGTCGTTGACGGTTTTATCAACGGTCTTCATAAAGCCCCGTATCTTGGCGTGTCGGCAGATTTTGCTGAGCATCGAATATATATGCCAGGCGATGATATCCGCTTCGTTGACTGGCGTGTGTATGCCAGAACTGATCGTTATTACGTAAAGAAATTCGAAGCCGATACTAATGCCAATTTTTCTGTGCTTTTCGACGTGTCACGATCGATGAATTTTGGGAGCCAAGGACTTACGAAACTTGACTACGCTCGGTTTCTTGCAGCAAGCCTCACTTATTTCTGCACCAAACAACGTGACCGTGTCGGTATCGTGACATTTGATGATGACATTGTTGACCGCGTTCCACCATCGGCGAAGCACCTACCGGTGGTTTTGCACACGCTTGACCAAATCCAAGCGGGTCGGCCGGGCTCGTTTGAGCGGCCATTGTTCAAAGCGACTGAGTTCTTTAAGCGCCGCGGGATTCTTCTTGTGATCTCTGATTTCTACGAAGACCCTCAGGCGATTGTCGATGCGTTGAAGCCACTTCGTTTTTCAGGAAACGACATTTTGGTGTTTCATGTACTGGACCCAGCCGAGCTTCAGTTTCCCTATGATGATGCGACGAGCTTTCAGGACCTTGAGACTGGCCGTACGTTGCCGGTGGTTCCTGAAAAGTTACGTGAGCAATATCGACAGCTTATCCAAGAACACACAGCGTTGTTATCGAAGCTATGTGGACAGAACGGAATCGACTACGCGTTATTTGACACTGCCCAACCGCTGGACCATGGCCTATTTAAGTTTCTGGCGATGCGGCATAAATTGACACGGGTGCGCTAATGGGACTACTTGCGCCATTGTTTCTTTTGGGATTGCTGGGCATTGCCGTCCCGATCATTATCCATATGATTCAGCGCGAACGGAAGGAAGTCGTCGAGTTTCCCTCTCTGATGTTCGTTCGTAGGATCCCTTTCCGTTCGTTTCGCCGTCAGCGAATTCGACACTGGCTTCTGTTGCTTTTGCGGTGTGCGGCCCTTGTGCTCTTGGTGATGGCGTTTGCGCGGCCTTTCTTTACTGTGGCGTCATCGATAGTAACCACAGGTGGTGCCCGGGAAGTCGTTATTTTGTTGGACCGCTCGTACAGCATGGGCTATTCGGATCGTTGGGAGCAGGCGAAGACTTCCGCTCGTGACGTGATTAATGGTTTGGCGGGGGATGACCGAGCGACACTTCTTTTCTTCGATGACAGCGTTGCGGCGGGGCAGCGGTCAACGACTGACCGAGCAAGTCTACTTGGCATGGTCGACGACATGGAACTTGGGGCTGGAGTTACGCGCTATGGGCCGGCACTGAAACTTGCGGAGGGAATATTTGAGGCTTCAGATTTACCTCGGCTTGAGGCGGTGTTCATCAGCGATTTTCAGCGCTCAGGAGTGGAAAGTGCTTCGGGAGTTCGTTTCCCGGAAGGCACCGTTCTAACGCCGATTCCTATTGGGCTAGAAGAGACCGCGCAGGATAACGTAAGTGTTGCTGGTGTGTCGTTTCAACGCGAATACTTTTCTGGGCGGGAACGTGTTGCTGTAACGGCTCGATTGACAAACCGTGGCGCTGTAGAGATTGGCGGTCTTTCGGTTGCGCTTGAGATGGACGGACGAGAGGTCGAAACCCTTTCTGCTTCACTAACGCCAAATGGATCGGTAAACGTTGATTTCTCTGCTGTGACGTTTGGTGACTCACCGATGATTGGTGCAGTTCGCGTGGATAACGATTCACTACCAGCTGATGATGTCTTTTTTTTCGTCGTTTCCCCGGGCCAGGTTGTAACCGTGCTTGTGGTGGGTAGTGGCGGCGACTCTACGGAATCAAATCTCTATTTGACACGCGCACTTGGGGTGGGGTCATCACCGTCTTTTGATGTGCGGGTGACGACGGTTGATGAGTTTGACGGTTCTGACTTAGAGGAAGTTCAGATGGTCGTTTTGAATGATACTCGTCCGCCAACGGCTCAGGCCGGTAATGCATTAGAAGCGTTTGTCGGTAATGGTGGTGGTCTTCTAGTGGTCGCTGGTGAGCGAAGTATCTGGCCACAGGATGGCCCAGACTTGTTACCAGGGACCCTTGGCGTTCCGATTGATCGCAGTGGCAGAGGAGGGGCGCTAGGGTTCGTCGATTATTCTCATCCGGTCTTCGAGGTATTTGCAGGACCACGGAGTGGTGATGTGTCCACGGCCAGATTTTTTCGTTACAGACCGGTGGACCTTCACCCAGACGCAATGGTTTTGGCTCGTTTCGACGATGGTCAACCCGCACTAGTCGAAAGACGTGTGGGTGGCGGCACTGTTTTGTTCTGGGGCTCGAGTATTGATAGTTTTTGGAACGACTTTGCGAAGAAGCCGGTGTATCTCCCGTTTGTTCATCGACTCACAGAGTACCTTGCCGACTATGCGAGTCCAATACCTTGGTTTTCGGCGGGACAAGTACTGAATTTGGCAGAGCAGGAGGTTTCGCTTGGTGCTGGAGGATTGGCTGAAGCGGATTTCATTGCCGTCTCTCCGTCAGGGTCAAGAATCCCTGTCAGTGCCGGCGATCGTGCTGGTTTCATTGAACTCCGGGAACAAGGTCTTTACGAGGTTCATGACGCCAGCGCAGCGCAGGTCGAACCTTTGAAACTGGCAGTTAACGTCGATTTGGCCGAGTCAGACCTGACCTTCGTGGATCCCCAGGAACTGGCCAGTACGTTGACTGGACGTGTCGGCAATGGGCGGGCCGGGGTCGCTCCGGCTCGAGACATCAGCGCGAAAGATCTCGAGCGCCGGCAGGCGACATGGTGGTACCTCCTTGGCGGAGCCTTACTTTTACTTGTCGCCGAAACCGTTGTTTCGAATCGGCTCTCTCGCACCGTGCTTAGTGTGGAATAGAGATAGAAATGGGTTTGCTGCGCGAGACCTCCTTCTAGCGAGACAATGTAAGATGGATGGTGATAAACCACGAGGCTGAAGATATGCGAAATATGCCGCTCTTATCTGGGAAGCGTAACGAGGTTCTCCGTGCGATCCGTAGTGTCCGAAATCGGTGGCGTCTACGGGTGGCATTACGAGGAATATCCGTATTGCTTACCGCGGCATTGGGCACGCTATTGGTTTCGTCCTATGGTCTGGAGATCTTCAGGTTTAACCCTAGTGCCATCGTGGCGTTCCGGATTGTCACGTATATGGTCCTGCTTGGAGCCGGCTGGTGGTTGTTCGTGCGCCCAATTTCACGGAGGATTACTGACGAGCGGGTTGCACTTTATCTTGAAGAACACGAGCCATCACTTAAGGCGGTTGTGCTGAGTGCCGTCGAGGAGAGCAAGAAAGGGGAACGTCACGCTGCACCTGACCACTCGCCAGAATTGGTGCGTCAGTTGATCGAGTCTGCGGCGACGAAAATCCGGGAAATAGACATGGGCCGAGCGGTTGAGCAGCGCCCATTGAGACGCTCCTCAGGATTGTTGGTTGTTTCAGGTGTCTTAGCAGCCTTGTTGTTTGTCTTCGGCCCAACGTACCTGCGCCACGGGATTACTGCATTGTTGTCCCCCATGGGTAGTGCTGAAGCGGCGAGTCCTTATCAGATCGAGGTTGTGCCAGGGGATGTAACGGTGGCAAAGGGCGCGGACCAATCCATTACCGCACGGTTGATTGGTTTTGAATCGGACGAGGTCGATCTGTTAATGCGTGCAGGTACGGAAGGAGTTTTTGAGAGACTTCCGTTAATTCCTGTTGAGAATGAGCAGGGCGATTTTGAGCAAGGAATGTTTGAGGTATTGCTGTTCGACCTCCAGCAGCCGACACATTACTTGGTCGAGTCGGTTGGTGTCGAATCCCGAACGTTTAGACTCGACGTTGTTGATTTGCCCTATGTGGATCGACTTCAACTCGAATACCACTTTCCTGAGTACACCGGATTGGAACCGAGGCTTGTTGAAAACGGCGGTGATATAGCAGTGTTGAGTGGAACTGAGGTTCGCCTGCGTGTAGTTCCGACGATGGGAACTAACGGAGGCCATTTAGTGTTCGATGACGAGAACCGTGTTGATCTGACACCGAGCGTTGATGGTGCTTTGGTCAGTAGTTTCGTTGTCGAAGAAGAAGGGTTTTATCGGATTGACCTTCAAGCCCCTGATGGGCAGTACGTTACTGCCTCGTCGCAATACACCATCGATGTATTGATGGACCAGCCACCATCGGCGATGTTTGTTCGTCCAGGTCGAGACACGACGGCTAGTGCGATTGAGGAACTATTCGTGGAAGCGCGAGCCGACGATGATTTTGGACTTCATTCGTTGGATTTAGTTTACTCAGTAAATGGCGGGCCGGAGGAAAGCGTCACACTGTTTGACGGGCAGGAAGATGCACTTCGAGAGGTCACTGCCGGCCATACATTCTTTCTAGAAGAGTTAGAGCTTGAGCCAGGGGATTTTTTGTCTTATTACGCTCGTGCTTCTGATCGAAACCTTGCTCAACAGAATGCGGACATCAAGAGCGATCTTTACTTTATTCAAATCCGACGGTTCAGTCGTGATTTTCGTGCGCAGCAATCCCAAGGCGGCGGCGGTGGTGGTATGGGTGGCGGAGCGGACCCTCGAGCTCTTTCTGATGCCCAGCGCCAAATTATTTCGGCGACCTTTAATGTGATCCGTGATCGCTCTACCCTTAACGACGAAGAATATCGAGAGAACATCGTTTTTTTGACACTGGCTCAGGGGCGGTTACGCGAACAGGTTGAAACGCTTTTGCGGCGAATGAACAGTCGAGTGATGCCTGCGGACCCGGTGTTTAGGAGTATTGCCGAGACGTTGCCATTAGCAGCTGACGCGATGCGTGAGGCTGAAGATGCACTTCAGGGACAGGACGCCGACGTAGCGTTGCCGCACGAACAGCGATCGCTTCAGCATCTTCAACGTGCGGAGGAGGCATACGAAGAAGTGGTCGTCTCGATGGGCGGCGGCGGCGGTGGTGGTGGTGGCGGTAGTCGCCAGGCGGCCGAAGACCTAGCCGACCTTTTCGAGTTGGAACTCGACAAGCTGCGGAATCAATACGAAACGCTCAACCGTGGTCAGCAACAACAGGCGGACAACACAATCGACGAATTAATGGAGAGGCTGCGGGAGTTGGCGCGCAAACAAGAGCGTGAAGCCGAGCGCCAGCGACGACGAGCACGCGGTCAGCAATCGAGTCAGGGCGGTGGCTCGGGTCAACGTGCACTTGCCGAAGAGGCAGAGGAAGCGGCAAGGCGGCTCGAACGCTTGTCCCGTGAGATGAATTCGCCACAGATGATGGATGCTGCCCGCCGCCTGCAGGAGGCAGCCGATGCGATGAAGCGGGCGGCTGCCAATGATGACAATCTTGGCTTTGCGGAAGCCGGTGCCGCTCTTGATCGGCTCCGTGATGTACAGGAGCGATTGCAGGGTGAGCAGGCCGGCCGGCTACAACGCGATATTCAGGATCAGCTACGTCGTGCGAACCGCCTTGCGGACCAACAGCGAGAAATGGCGTCTGATGTTGCCGGTCTTGGTGGAAACAACGGGTTGTCGGGAGCGGAGCTCGATCGTTTCCGAATGGAACAATTCCGAGGCCTTCTTGAACGAAAGAATGAGATGGAAGCGGAGGTCGCCGACCTCGAGAGACAGATCGATTCGACGTCGGCGGAATTTCGTCGTGAAGAACGTGCGGCGTCGCAGCGTCTCCAGGAATCCTCCGCAAGTATTCGTGACAACAAACTCAAAGAGAAGATTCGCTATTCGAGGGGTTTGGTGCGAAGTCGTCCCGGTGAAACGGCCGATGCTTTCGAGTCTGAGATCGGCAGCGACATTGCAGAGCTAGTCGAAAAGCTTTCGGCTGCGGAGGATGCCGTCGGAAAGACTGAGTCCGACCGCATGGCTCAAGCGCTTGATCAGACGCGCGATCTGATGCGTAGCTTGGAATCACTTGATCATCGGATGTGGCAGGAAGGCCAGGAGTCGTCTGAGGCAACAGACGGGCAACCGGGCTCGCAAGGCGGTCAGGAGCAGTCAACGGAGCAGCAGAATGGCCAGCAAGGTGGCGGGCAGGCAGAAAATTCAGGCGCGAACCCAGGCAGTGGCGATAATAGGGACGGTTCTGTTGGTGGGCCCAATGATTTCGGAGAGCGCCGACCAGGGACTACTGGCTGGGACCCCGAGGACGTTCGGCAATGGCAGCGAGAGTACGGCGAGCGAGTTGCCGACGCTGATGCACTACGACAACTTCTTGAGCAAGAAAACTTTGCTGATGGTGACCTTAGTGAAATCATTGACCGGATGCGTGAGCTTGACAATCTTCGGGCGTATCAAGACCCTGAGGAGATCGCGAGACTTCAAACCTTCGTACTTGAGCAGCTAAAGCGGTTTGAGTATCGACTAAGGCGAGAAATCAACGAGGAGAGCGAGGAGCTTTTTCTTGCGGCGAGTGAGGAAATGCCGGCGGAGTACCGTGAACTGGTTGAGGAATATTTCCGCGTGTTGTCCGAAGACCAGTAGAGAAGGAAAACCTGGATTGGCAGATTCAGGACCCGCCGTTCGGATGCTGTTTGAGGAGCCCACCGCGTTGACTGTGAAAAGTCGCACGGTGGGTTTTGTTTTTCGAGAGCGTCTCAGGTGAGTTCTCTTGCGTTGGTAGCAGCGGTGATTTTTAGCGCTTCGACGCGTGCGGACATCGGACTTCGTTTAAAAAGGCAAGCTGTGTGTGACTGTTGCAGCGCTTGAATTCAGATGGTGAATACTTCTCTGCGTGCGAGAGGACGACGAAAACTTGAGCTGGGCTTTGTGTCTGTGACGGCTCGAACAACAGGAATTGCGAGATCTTGTGGGTAACTTTCTAACAAGGTGTTGTAGCTGGGTCACGTTGATTGCTCTCACCGCAGGTGTCTCTATGATGGCGCAAAGTCGGTGGGGGCGAGGCGGCTGGTATCGGATGCCGCCGAAGTACCCGGTTGCTCAGGCAGAACATCGAAAATTCACTTTTTCACGTGTTCTTTACCAAAGCGATCGACGTGAACCGGGAGGCCAAGGTTGGTACACAGACTACCCAACGGCTGACCAGAACCTCATGATTCGGCTGTCCGAACTGACGACGACGAACGTGGGGTTTGATGACCAGAACGAACCAGACCATGTGGTCGTACGTCTTACGGATGAGGCTCTTTTCAATTACCCATTTATTTTTATGTCAGATGTGGGCACTCTCTGGATCGATGATATTGAGGCGGACCGTCTCCGCCAATACCTATTGAAGGGAGGGTTCCTCTGGGTTGACGATTTCTGGGGACCTTCTGCGTGGGCTCAATGGATGGGTGAGATTGGAAAAGCGCTCCCCCGGAATGAATACCCTGTTTTTGATATCGGTCTCGATCATCCTATTCATCACGTAATGTTCGACGTGGAAGAAGTGCCTCAGATTCCCTCGATCCAACATTGGCGTCGAAGCGGTGGTTCTACGACGTCTGAGCGAGGCTCATATAGTGACGATGTGCACTTTCGTGGAATCGCCGATAAATCTGGCCGGCTTTTGGTTTTGATGAGCCACAACACCGACATCGCTGATGGGTGGGAACGAGAAGGGGAAAACTACGAATTCTTCTACAAATTTTCAATCAATGCCTATGCCGTTGGGATTAATGCCGTGGTGCACGCGATGACTTTCTAGGATGCTTCTCTCATGGCATGGGAGATAAGAGTTGTTTTGTCTGCCATGGCCTTTCTTGCTCGTTCGGAATGACGTTTTGCCTGAAGAACCGCAACTTCAAACACTTGAAATTGAACCTCAATCGCCAGCGAGTGCGTCAGTGATCTGGATGCATGGGCTCGGGGCGGACGCACGTGACTTTTATGGCATTCCGGCGCAACTAGAATTGCCCGCGGAGTTCAATATCCGCTATGTGTTTCCGAATGCACCGTTGATCCCTGTGACTATTAACATGGGCATGGTCATGCGGGCTTGGTATGACATCACCGGTTTAGGGGATCGCGGGCACGATGAAAAGCGAATTCGAGAATCAACTGACGGGATCAATGAACTAATTGAGCGTGAGATTCTCCGGGGTGTGCCTGCTAATCGCATCGTGCTCGCCGGATTTTCACAGGGTGGAGCTATGGCGCTGTTTTCTGGTGTGCACTTTCGTGAGACGCTCGCTGGAGTCATGTGCCTCTCTGGGTACCTCTTGCTGCCCGATGCTTTGAAGGGCGAAGTAACGGAGACAAGTCGATCGCTCAGCATTTTCCAGGCACATGGAACGTCTGATGGTGTAGTTCCACTGGAACTCGGTCGCGACAGTCGGGATGGTCTTCGAGAGGCGGGTTTTCATGTTGACTGGCATGAGTACCCGATGGCTCACCAAGTTTGTGATCAAGAGCTCCGGGATGTCAGTAACTGGCTAGTGCGAGTTCTCAAATCTTGATTCAGTGGTTTAGGATTTTCTTTCACACGGACTGATCTGGCGCGGTTAAGTCCTAAAGTACGGACGGAGAGCGTCTAGACGGTACTCGATCTCTGAAATCTGGCCGGTGGAAAATGAGAAGTCGCCGCGGCGCGATTTCATGGTTTTGAAAATGCCACGTGTTTTGAGGACGTACAACCTAATTCCAGGTATTGTTCGGTCGAGATTTAATATAAGCAATAATTTGCCAAAAAGGTCTCGCAGTTCGTCGCTTTGTCCATTAAGGTGCAACTCCCACAAACGCGCGTAAATATCTGCGTACATTGCTCCCCCGGTCATTACACCGTCCATCCCGAGTCGCATCTCATAGAGCCACTGACGTCCAAACGCAGCTCCAAAGATCGCTTTGATGGGCTGTGGGCGGTGCGCCGTTAAATTGAGCATGCGCTCATGAACGGGGTCACGTTCTTCCTTGACATAGGCGAGATTGGGGAACTCGGTGGCCATCTGTACGATGAAGTCAACCGTTGGGACGATGTCTGGTGCGCCACCACTCGTCTGGAGAAAGACCGGCCGTTGGGTGACGTTACACAGCGCAGCATAATAGCCCCGAAAATCATCCAACGACGTGGCATCTCTCGGCGGAATAGCGATCATTCCATCTGGCGCAAGTGCTTCAGCGTGCGTGGCATACGTCAACATTTCTTCAGTGTTGCTGCCTTGAACGCCGAGAATGAGCGCCGACTCGGCTCCCATTGAAGCCTTCGCCAGAACGTCGAATCCTCGCAGCCGTTCCTCTTTAGACAAAAACCGCTGCTCGCTTGAGTTTTGCGGCCAGACTAATCCGTGTACGCCGCAACGACCGAGAAAATGCACTTGGTTGGCTAAATCCTCGTAATCAACTTCGTTTGAAGATGTGTACGGGGTACTCAAAATAATGAAAGCGCCACGCATGGCCTTTGTTTCCGCCGCCCGTGGGTATAAGTATGGAACAAGCGTGGAGGTTCCAACCGTAGTTAACCATTGACGACGCGTGAAGGATTTCATATTCACTCCAAGAAATATTCTAGCTAGCTGGCAGTCTACTTTATAGGTCTATTATCCCTATTGGTTGTTCTGGCCTTTTGGTGGCCTCTGAATTGCTTGGAAATGCGTTACTCTTTCTATTTTGATGAATTCTTGAGAGACATCCGATGGATTCAAAAGACGCCCTCTCGACCGGTATTAGCTTAGGTGCTGGTATTGTTTTGTTGGCAGCCTGTTCTGAGGTTGAGCAAGGAATTGCAGTACCTATGCCCCCAGAGACCCTTAAAGACAATGTCGTCGAACAATTGCATAACGTTGAATTATCGGACCCCTACCGGTGGTTAGAAGACCAGGAGTCCCCCGAGACACGCGCTTGGATCGATAAACAGAATGCTTACACCGAAACGGTACTCGGTCAGCTGCCTGGTCGCGAAGAACTCCGTGCTGTTGCTACGACGGTGCTCGAACGAGACGTGATCGGCCTGCCGAATGAACGCGGTGGGCGCTACTTCTATCGCAAACGCCGTGCCGGTCAGGATCTTGATGTCATCTATGTTCGCGAGGGACTTGACGGCAGCGAGAACGTATTAATCGATCCACATCCAATGAGCGATGACCACACCGTGAGTGTCGAGCTCCGTGAAGTATCAGAAGACGGAGCGCTGGTTATTTATGCCGTCCGAGACGGTGGCGTTGACGAAGTCTCTCTCCGAATTCTTGACGTCGATTCTGGAGAAGACCTCCCCGATGTTCTGCCCGAGGGTCGATACGGCGAAGTGAATTTGGTTCCTGACAAAACAGGTATGTTCTACGAACGTTACGGTGATGTGACACCCCGCGTTATGTATCACGAAATGGGCTCAGATCCGTCCGATGACAAGATCATTTTTGGAGATGGCTACGAGCGGCATCACATTCCGGTAAGTGTTCTTTCGGACAATGGTCGCTGGTTGCTCGTGCATGTGATCGAAGGGTCCTCTGGGCCGACGGAGATGCATATCAAGGATATCGAGAAGGACACGGCGTTCGTCACCGTAATAGCGGATGGGGTTTCTGAGTCATGGGGCGAATTTATCGGCGATCGATTAGTGATCACGACGAATCTTGACGCGCCGAATAAACGGGTAGTAATTGCGGACCCGGCGTCTCCCACGGTTGCTCACTGGCAAGAGGTAATTCCTGAACACGATGACGTGGTGATCCAGGCAGTTCGTGGCATGGGCCGCAGACTCATGGTGTCTTACCTTAAGGATGTGCAGCCGCGCGTAGCGATTCACGAAGTCGATGGTGCACACGTTCGTGAGATCGAGTTCGATACCGTCGGGTCGATTGGCGGTGGGGTCGGCCGCTGGAATAGCAATGAAGCTTTCTTCACATTTGAGACATTTCATGTCCCGCGCACGATTTATCGGTTCGATATTGAACGTGGTGATTTGAATGTGTGGTCTGAGGTTGAGCTACCGGTCGATGCAGATTCCTACACTGTCGAACAGCAGTGGTTCCAGTCGAAGGATGGAACTGAAGTGCCAATGTTCGTTGTGTTTCCCAAAAACGTGGTGAAGGATGGCTCGAACCCTACCCTTCTGACAGGATACGGAGGTTTTAACCTTAGCAGTACGCCAGTTTTTTCTTCGCTGGCGACGACGTGGCTCGAATCCGGCGGCGTTTTCGCGGTTGCTAATATACGCGGCGGCGGGGAATTCGGTGAGACTTGGCACCAAGCGGGAATGCTGGAGAACAAGCAGAATGTCTTCGATGATTTTGTCGCGGCGGCGGAGCATCTTATAGCGGCTCGCTACACTAGCTCCAAACATCTTGCGGTTCGCGGGGGCAGTAATGGAGGGCTACTTGTAGGTGCCGTGTCGAACCAGCGGCCTGACCTGTTTGGAGCGGTCGTTTGTACTTACCCGTTACTTGACATGATTCGCTACCATCGGTTTCTGGTTGCTGGCTTTTGGGTGCCAGAATACGGTTCTAGCGAGGATCCTGATCAATTTGTTTATCTGCATGCCTACTCGCCGTACCATAACGTGATTGACGGCGGGAACTATCCGGCAACGCTTTATCTTTCTGGTGATGGTGATACACGCGTAGCACCTTTACACGCGCGAAAAATGGCGGCTCTGATGCAGGCAAAGAATGGGTCAGCCAACCCGATCCTGTTGCGATATCACACTCAGGCGGGCCACTCCGGTGGCCAGCCTGTGAGCCAACAAATCGATGAAATGATCGACACCGTCAGCTTTTTGATGTGGCAGGTCGGGTCAGATAGAGATTAGGTGGCTGAAATTGGTGAGTCGGTTGAAATTGATTCCTGGGGTTTTGTCACTCAGGCTTGCAATGTTCGTGGCATGTTGATGTGGGAAACAATCGGCGCGGATAGCCAGGAGGGGGACCGGTGACTAATCGGGGCTTCGTTATTTCGGTTGTGTTATGTGCCGTCGCTTGTGTTTCGCCGGAACAAGCGTCATCACGTAATGAGGAAGCAGCAGCCACCGTCGCTATGGGCATTAGTCTTGAGACACTCCTTGCCGAAACAAAGATGCTAGCTTCTGACGAGTTTGGAGGTCGCGCTCCAGGGTCAGATGGTGAGGAAAAGACGATTAACTATCTCACGGACCAGTTTTCTGGGCTTGGACTTGTCGCTGGTAATCCTGATGGCACATGGGTGCAGCACGTCCCACTTGTCGGGATAGCTCCGCAACCTGGTTACGCACTTGCGGTGGCGCACGGTCAGGATACCCGTTCTCTGGTGGCTGGTGTTGATTTCGTGGCTTCAACGAAACATGTTGTTCCTGAAGTTGAAGTTTCGGATGCGGAATTTGTGTTCGTCGGGTATGGTGCCGTCGCTCCAGAATACGACTGGAATGATTTTGGCGAGACAGACGTCCGCGGAAAGATTCTGCTTTTTTTGGTGAACGACCCGCCGCTTGAAGACGAGTTTGGCGGAGAAGCTATGACTTACTATGGACGTTGGACTTACAAGCATGAGATTGCGGCACAGATGGGAGCGGCCGGGTCGTTGGTGATCCATGAAGAAGGGCCGGCCGGGTACCCATGGGAAGTCGTTGGCAGTGCTCCCTATGGTGAGTCCTTTGACCTGGTTGCCGATGACGACAATCTAAGTCGCGCGACGATTGAGGGTTGGATTCAGCGTGATACAGCTGAAGAGTTGTTTAAGATGGCGGGGCTCGATTTTGAAGACGTTAAGCGAACTGCGGCGGAGCGGAGTTTCGTGCCCGTTTCACTCGGCATCACTGGGACTATCGCGATTAAGAACACCCTTCGGAGAATTGATTCACAGAATTTCGTGGCCAAAATCGAAGGCCAGGAAGCTCCAGATGAGGTCGTGATATTTGTTGCTCACTGGGACCATCTTGGTCGTGACCCAGGCCTCGAAGGGGACCAGGTGTTTAACGGTGCTGCCGACAATGCAACGGGAACCGCTGGTCTTATTGAAATTGCCAGAGCATTTAGGGAGGCGGGGAGAAATCCGAGGCGGTCGGTGCTTTTTCTAGCGGTGACTGCGGAAGAGCAAGGTTTGCTTGGGTCAAAGCATTATGGCGAAAATCCGCTGTATCCGGCAGGTGAGACAGTTGCCGCAATCAACATGGATGTGCTCAATCAGTGGGGACGGACACGTGATTTGACGATTGTCGGATTGGGCCAGTCCGAACTCGATGCGATTGCGGCCGACGTTGCAACGGAGTTGGGACGAATCTTGGCGCCTGACCCAGAGCCCGAAAAGGGCTTCTATTATCGATCGGACCACTTTTCGTTTGCCAAAGTTGGTATTCCGGCGTTTTACGCAGACCCTGGTGTGGAGTATTTGGATAAGCCAACCGATTACGGGCTTGGAAAGCGGACGGAATACACCACGAACGATTACCATAAGGTTTCTGACGAAGTGAAGACCGATTGGGACCTATCAGGCGCGCTTGAAGACCTTACGTTTCTGTACCACATGGGCACCCGTCTGGCGGCCGGCGATGCATGGCCCGCGTGGAGTGCGAATAGTGAATTCGCGGCCATTCGGGAACTACAACGGTCCCGTTAGTTGTTTCCACTAACGCCTTCGCGTTTCATTGGGGTGTAGCAGGAGGGTGTGGGCAGTCCTAACGACCGTTATTGAGTGTTTTGCCCTCGCAAGGCAGCAATGCGTTGCAGAGTTGGAGGATGGGAATATCCAAGAAACACGGAAAACCAGTGTGGTGTAAGGTTGGCAAGATTGTCAGCAGACAGTTTTTTCAGGGCGCTAATCAACGGTTCCCCACCCCCCGAAGTTTCTGAAGCGAAACGGTCAGCCTCGAATTCGTTCTTTCGAGAAAACAGATTCACACAGACTGACAGTATTAGCTCGATGGGCGTAAAAAGAAGGCCAAAGAATACAAGGCCGGCGTAGACAGATGGTTCTCCGACAAAGAATGCGGTAAAAAGGCCTTCTTGCTCAAGAAACAGAGAGAGAATCCAGAGTGTTGCACCAACTTGACCAATGGAAAGAGCCATTCCTTGCAAAATATGCTTCTTTTTATAGTGCCCGACTTCGTGGGCAACAATCGCAACTAGTTCTGGAACTGAGTAATCTTTGATGAGTGTGTCGAAGAGCCCGATTCGTTTATGTTTCCCGAACCCCGTGAAGAAGGCGTTCGCTTTGGAGGACCGACGCGAACCATCGACCACGAAAATTCCCTGCAGCGGAAAATGAACGGACTGGCCGTATTTCATAATGGCGTCGTTTAGTTCGCCATCTTCGAGCGGCGTGAAAGAATTGAACAGCGGCATAATCCAGGTTGGCGCGATGAATTGGATGACTAGCATGAATGCAGTTGCTGCCATCCAGCACCAGACCCAGGCGAGAGGTCCCGCCCACTCAAAAAACACCAGAATGAGACCCAGCAGAAGGCTCCCTAGAATAACTGAGAGCACTGTTCCCTTTATGAGATCGACGACAAATGTTCGAGGGGTTGTACGGTTGAATCCATAGCGTTCTTCGATGACGAAGGTCGAGTAAACCCGAAAAGGGAGGCCGAGGATCGTCGATGCAAACGAGAGACCGCCGATGAAAAGCAAACCCGTAATGACGGGACCATAACCAAGGCCACGTAGAGTGTGATCGAACCATGCGAAGCCGCCGGCGAACCAGAACGCTAGAAGAATGCACAGGTCGAGCGTGCCTCGTATGATGCCAAAATACGCGCGGGTCGTCGTGTAGCGTTGTGCTTGGGCATATCTCTGGTCGTCGAATACACCAACAAACTCGGGAGGGAGTGTTGGCTTGAACGACCGCTGATCCAATATGGACGTTAGAGCTCCGAGAAGGTATTCACCCACAAGAGCCAGTAGGATGACAATGGCGAATGTGTTCATGGGAGTAAGATTCTTACCAATGACAGACTTTAATTATCAACCATTATTTGAACTTGCGCCTGACGATACACCCTTTCGGAAGTTAACGTCCGATGGTGTGTCAATGAGCCGTTTCAACGGTCGAGATATTTTAATGGTTGAACCCGAAGTGTTGCGTGAGGTGACACGCGTCGCGTTCGACGATATTGCCCACTTACTCAGGCCGGGTCACTTAGCCCAATTGCGCAGGATCATCGATGACTCGGAGGCGTCTCAGAACGACAAATTCGTCGCGCTCGAACTGTTGCGGAATGCCAATATCGCCGCGGGTCGCGTGCTTCCGGGCTGTCAAGATACTGGCACCGCGATTGTAATGGGACATAAGGGAGAGAGAGTTCTGACGTTTAGTGATGACCATATTCCCCTCTCTCGGGGAATTTTTGATGCCTACGAACAGCGGAATCTCCGGTATTCGCAGATGGCGCCGCTGGACATGTATCGAGAGAAGAACACTGGATCCAATCTTCCCGCGCAGATCGAGATTTACACTGAACCCGGGGAAGAGTACGAGTTGCTGTTTGTTGCTAAGGGAGGAGGTTCAGCGAACAAAAGTTTTCTCTATCAGGAAACAAAAGCACTCCTCAATCCTGCTGCGCTAACTCGTTTTATTGAAACGAAGCTCAAAACGATTGGCACCTCAGCGTGTCCGCCCTACCACCTCGGTCTTGTGATTGGAGGCACCTCGGCCGAATTCACGATGAAGACATTGAAATTGGCAACCACGAAGTATCTCGATCGACTTCCGACGAGTGGCAATGAACGCGGACGCGCCTTTAGAGATCTTGAAATGGAACAGCAGGTGTTTGAGATCGCTCAGCAACTTGGTATCGGGGCACAGTTCGGTGGGAAATATTTTGCGCATGACGTTCGAGTGATTCGGCTTCCTCGTCACGGAGCGTCGTGTCCGGTTGGTTTAGGGGTGTCATGCTCTGCTGACCGTCAAGCGATTGCGAAGATCACACGCGATGGGGTGTTCTTGGAGCAGCTTGAGGAAAACCCGGCTAAATATTTGCCTGATGTTACGGATGACGACCTGTCGGGAGAGGTCGTCCGGATAGACCTGAACCGTCCGATGGCGGACATTCTCGCTGATTTGTCGAAGTATCCAATTGCCACGCGGTTATCGCTTTCGGGGCCGATGGTTGTTGCACGGGACATCGCACATGCGAAACTCCAGGAACGTATTGATTCGGGAGAAGGTCTTCCGCAGTACATCAAGGACCATATGGTCTACTATGCTGGTCCAGCGAAGAGACCCGAAGGTCGCGCATCCGGGTCTTTCGGACCGACAACGGCAGGGCGAATGGATTCCTACGTCGACCAGTTTCAGTCTCATGGCGGTAGCATGGTGATGCTGGCTAAGGGCAACCGGTCGAATCAGGTGGCGGAAGCCTGCCGGCGTCACGGAGGCTTTTACTTGGGGTCGATCGGTGGCCCAGCCGCTCGTCTCGCTGACCACAGCATCAAGCATGTCGAGGTGTTGGAGTACGAGGAACTCGGCATGGAGGCCATCTGGAAGATCGAAATTGAGGATTTTCCGGCATTTGTCGTGATCGATCACCACGGGAATGATTTTTATGCCCAATTTATGGAAACCAAACCCGCGACATTGCTTCGATGAGGGCGTTCGATCCATGCTGATGGGGAAAGCGCGGTAGTTATTCAAGGAGATAGTTCATGAAAAATCTAGCGATCACGATAGCCGCGTTGGTGCTGGTGGCACCGTTCCTCGTAGGAGCCCAAGAGGGTGGTAACCAGGCCGACGGTTGGGAGACGAAACTGGACCGAGGAACAGATGTTGCGAGTGTGCTCCATTTTCGAACGATGGGTAACGGGGTTCATGCATCAACGGCTGGGCGCGGAGGCGCAATTTTCTGGAAGCCTGACAGCATGGTGAGAGGGAACTTTACGATAAGTGCTAACTTTGTTCAGACCGAACCATCTGGACACCCAAATGCCTACGGGCTGTTTCTCGGTGGTTCTGATTTGTCGGGTCCTAACCAACGGTATTCATACTTTGTAATTCGTCAGGGCGGAGAGTTTCTCGTGAAGAAGCGGATGGGTGATGCGACGCCAACAGTGGTTGATTGGACCGCGCACAGTGCGATCAATGATCTTGATACGGAGGGCCGATCGGCCAACGTTTTATCTGTCGAGGTTGGGAGTTCACAGGTTCGTTTTTTGGTGAACGGAACAGAGGTGTCATCACAACCAAGCTCAAACATCGAGACTGACGGGGTTACCGGGTTGCGCGTTACCCACTTACTAGATGTTCACATCGGGGATCTTCAATTGACGGGAATGTAACGTCGGGAAGCACTTAACTAACGGAGGAAGAGCAATGCGTGTCATGAAAGTAATGAGTGTTTTGATAACAGTGGTCTTAATGGCGAATGTCGTCACAGCGCAGAACCGTCCGGCAAGTCCTCGTGGGCACACCGCTACGCAGATCGGTGGTAGCTTTAACGCCGAGGGCCGCTATGAAGACGGAAAATGGATCGATATTCATTACGGTCGTCCGATTTTGCGTGGGCGCCAGGGAATCTTTGGCGAAGGGGCCAATTATGGGCAGGGGATCTACGCTGGTGCGCCGCTCTGGCGTGTTGGTGCGGACCAGACAACCCGATTTATTACTGAGGCGGATCTCTTGATAGGCGGGCAGCGGCTTGCGGCGGGGGAGTACACGATATTTGTTGACCTTGCAGACCCAACGGCTTGGACGTTGATTTTCACTACGTGGGCCGGGAAGGAAGACCCTCGGGAAGACAACCCCAATGCTCTGTGGGGGGCTTATGGCTACACCGACGAGAAAGATGTGATGCGGACAACGATGACGGTAAGTACGGTGGACTTGTCGCTGGATAATTTGTTTGTTGGCTTTATGAACATGAGTCAACAAGGCGGTGAGTTTTTCATCTTGTGGGACAATCAGCGAGCCGGCGTTGAATTGGAATTAGCGAACTAGAAATCGTCGGAGAAGTTCGATCGTCGAAGAGTCAGAGGCCAGCGCTGGGCGCGGGGAGTGTTGCCGCGCTCCCAGCGGCTGGCCTCATTCCATGTACACTCACTCCGAAACGCTCAGTGATGAATTTGCTGCCCTGAGTTCTTGGGATACCTGCCTGTGACTTCTGACGCTATCCCAGTACCGTTCTCGCATCGGCAGATTTTGATCATTCTGAGTGGCCTAATGGCGGGTCTTTTCTTGGCCGCGCTTGACCAAACCATTGTGGCGACCGCTTTACCCACGATAGTGGGTGAACTCGGTGGACTCGACTACTACGCTTGGGTTGTCACTGCTTACCTGTTGAGTTCGACCGTTTGCACACCGCTTTACGGCAAGGTGTCTGACATATACGGCAGGCGCCCCACGTTTCAGGCGGCCATTTTGATTTTTCTTCTTGGGTCATTGCTGGCCGGAATCGCCCAAGACATGGTGCAGCTGATTATCTTTCGTGGCGTCCAAGGCCTTGGTGCGGGTGGCTTGATGGCGATGACGTTTGCCATCGTTGGAGACATTGTTTCACCGCGCCAACGCGGCCGGTACATTGGCTATTTGGCTGGCATCTGGGCGTTCGCTAGTGTGATAGGACCCTTAATTGGTGGCTTCATTGTCGACCAGGTGTCGTGGCGGTGGGTTTTCTTGATCAACTTGCCTGTTGGTGCGGGAGCGCTAGTGCTGACATCCAGCGTATTGCGACTATCGGTGCCAACCCGGCGTCGACGCCTTGACTTGGAAGGGGCGGCTCTCTTGATTGCTGGCGTCAGTTGTCTGCTCCTAGTACTTGTGTGGGGTGGGGTGAACTTTCCATGGATGTCGCCGACGATTATTGGCCTTGCAGTCGGTGGTGTTGTGTTAACTGTCAGTTTCCTTGTGTGGGAAGGACGAGTGTCTGAGCCGCTATTGCCGCTTCGGTTGTTTAGAAATCCCATCTTTTCCATCAGTTCGGCATTGGGTTTTTTGATCGGGTTCGCGTTGTTCGGTGGCGTTGTTTTCCTCCCCCTGTTTCTTCAAGTTGTGACGGGTGTGTCTGCGACGAATTCCGGTTTGTTGATTCTTCCGCTGACAGCCGGCATCGTTACAGGCTCGGTAGGCTCAGGGCGTCTGACGACGTTTACAGGTCGCTATAAAGTCTTTCCAGTCGCTGGTTCGGGCTTGGCGGTTGTTGGAACTTACCTGCTGAGCTTCTTGACGGCGGAAACATCGCAATGGGTGAGTGCTCTTTATATGGGCGTGCTTGGTCTCGGGGTTGGCATGGTGATGCAGGTCTCGCTGCTCGCTATTCAGAACGCCGTCGAACATCGAGATTTGGGAGTGGCGACTTCGTCAGCCCAGTTTTTTCGATCGTTGGGGGGCTCGTTCGGTGTTGCGGTGTTCGGCGCGATCATGAATGCCCGGTTACTTGAAGAACTTCCGTTGCGTCTTCCGGCCGAGACGTTGGCAGCAGTGCAGGGTGAAATTACGGAGCTTCTGAGCAGCCCTGCTTCTATCCGAGCATTGCCGCCCCCTGTGGCAAACGGCATTGCCGCGTCACTTGAGGTTGCCATCCAGGCAATATTTTTTTGGTCCGTTCCGGTCATGGTCGTCGGTTTCGTAATCTCGTGTTACTTAAAAGAAATTCCGTTGCGTGACACCGTTGTTTCCACACCACTCGCCGAAGGAATGGAGGAGGTGAATTCATGACCGAATCTCTCCGCCGGCATGCCAAGTATTTGAGCTTCGTATTAGGAGTCGTGGTCATTTTCTGGAATGGACTAGATGCTCGAAAAACGCAACGTTCACGCGAACTCCTGATTCGTGGTGGAGAGGTCGTGACTGTTGATGGTCGGCAGATGGCCGATATTCGGGTGTTGGGTTCGACCATCGCAGAGATTGGGGTTGGACTCGAATCTGAGGATCGAAATGCGGTCGTAATTAATGCCAGCGGAAAGCTGGTACTCCCCGGTGGAATCGATCCTCACGTGCACCTTGGCGGAATTGGAGTCGATGACTACACAACTGGCTCCGCGGCAGCTCTTGCGGGTGGGATTACTACCATCTCCAATTTTTCGAGTCTGGACGAAGGACAGACTTTAGTTGCCGCTGTGCAGGAAGCAGAATCTGTGGTCCGCAATGAAGCAATTGCGGATGTTATTTTTCATCCGATCGTTTCGGACCCATCGGTAGCAACTACTGACGCGTTAAGCGCGTTGATAGCAGCGGGGCAGTCGACAATCAAAGTATTCATGGTGCGTTCATCGTTCGACTTACAAACGCAGGAGTTTGTCGAGATGATGCGAGGTGCCCGTGAAAGTGGTGTGTTACTGATGATGCACTGTGAAGATGCGGGTATCGTCAGGGACACGGCGGCGAGATTGGTTGCAGAAGGAAAGGGCACGCTTGAGTATTTTGCGGATGCGCGCCCGGTTGCAGCTGAAGTCGCTGCGGTGCATCGGGCTGTATCAATGGTCGAGGCTACTGGCGTGCCCCTCTACATCGTGCATCTTTCTTCTGAGCAGGCGCTTCAGGTCGCTCAGCATGCGCGAAGACGGGGGCTCCCGGTCTACGTGGAAACCCGACCCATTTATCTCCACTTGACGCGTGAACGTTTCGACGGTTCGAATCCAGGGCTCTATATTGGGCAGCCGCCACTTAGAACGCGGCGGGACCAAAATGCGCTGTGGCAGGGACTTGCTCGTGGCACGGTTCACGTCGTGGCCTCTGACCATGTTGCCTACACGCGTGAGCAGAAGCTTGACCCGTCGCAAACGGTTGCTCAGCATCGTGCAGGTATGAGCAATCTCCAGGTGATGCTGCCGATGATCTATTCGGAAGGGGTCCGAAGTGGACGAATCACGTTGGAACAGTTCGTCGCGGTGACATCGACGAATGCGGCTAAGCTTTTTGGTCTCTACCCCCAAAAAGGGGCAATCGCAGTCGGGTCTGATGCTGACCTCGTGCTCTGGGACCCGCATGAAACACGGAAAATCCGAGATGAAGACATGTTTTCTTCCAGTCACTATTCGGTGTACGCGGGGACGGATGTCACTGGATGGCCAATTTTAACTATCAGGCGCGGCGAAATCGTTTTCAGGCGCGGCGAAATCTTAGGTGTTGCCGGCAGTGGAACACTTCTTCATCGGTCAGCATGGCAGGAACCAGACTTTTAGGTGCATTTTTGGTGTGGATCAAGATTGCTGGCAATCTTAAAGAGCGGATTGTTGACACGATTAGACGATTGTCACAGACTAAAAGTCGAATATTTTGGAAACCAAATGACAAGTGGTGTGAATCCTGATGTCAGGTGAACTATTTCGTAGGCTCGGGGTCGGCGTTGGAATTCTTTATTTGTTGGGAGTGTTCTACGTCACTCCTGCCTTGGCGCAGGAGCTTGGTGTTTCGCCTCAACGAGCACTGCTTGACCGGTACTGCGTGACCTGTCACAACGAACGACTCCGTACTGCGGACCTGACGCTTGATACTGTTGATGTTGCTAACTTAGAAGAGCATGCTGAAACTTGGGAAAAAGTAGCTCGGAAGCTTCGCGCGGGTGCGATGCCGCCGACTCCTAGACCGCGTCCTGACGAAGAGACGTATAACGCTTTTGTAAATTGGATCGAATCTGGGTTAGATAGCATTGCAGCCCGAGAGCCAAACCCAGGTCGCACCGAAGCGTTCCATCGCCTTAATCGCACGGAATACCACAATGTGATTCGTGATTTGTTGGCACTCGAAGTTGATGTAGCTGAATTGTTGCCGGCCGATGATGGCAGTTATGGATTCGATAACATAGCCGGCGTGCTCGGCATGTCGCCGACGTTGCTGGAGCGGTACCTTTCGGCGGCAAAAAAAGTGAGTCGCTTGGCGGTGGGTAATCCTGCACTTCTGCCTGAAGCTCGGACGTTTCACCTGGCCGCTGACTATACGCAAGATCATCGGATTGATGGGTTGCCCTTCGGCACACGTGGTGGCATAAGCATCCCCTATAACTTTCCCCTTGATGCCGAGTACGTGGTTCGCCTTCGGCTCGGCAGGGACACATCGGACGCACTTGCTACGTTTGACGTTACCCACGAACTTGATGTCAGCTTAGACGGCGAACATCTTAAGACTTTTCGTGTCGGCGAACCGAGACCAGAAAATACTGACCGGTCGAGTGCTGAATATCGCGCTTGGCGCGAACGTCAATTGCACATAGACGATGATTGGGTGTTGCGCGTGCCCGTCCGTGCTGGTCCACGTGCCTTGAATGTTACGTTCCGGAAAAAGACTTCGGCGTATCCGGAGACGCTGCGGCAACCCTACCAACGTCCGTACACAAATACGACCGGCGGAGATACGCGATACGAGCCGTATCTGGGGAGTGTGGTTATTACGGGCCCCTATGAGGCCAGTGGCGCGCCGCCAGTTGACGGAACACCAAGTCGACACCGTTTGTTCACTTGTCGGCCGCAGGGCGCTGACCGTGACGAAGAACTAGCTTGTGTTCACGAAATCTTGTCGAAATTAACCCGTCGTGCCTACCGTCGACCAAGTAATGGTCGTGACATTGAAGTGCTCCTTAGGTTTTATGAAGAAGGTCGTAGTGAAGGTGGATTTGAAGCAGGGATCGAATTGGCACTTCGGCGGTTGCTGGTTAGTCCAGAGTTTCTGTTTCGAGTCGTAAGAGACCCGGTTGGCATAGCGCCCGAAGCTAACTATCGCGTGAGTGATCTTGAGTTGGCGTCGCGGCTTTCTTTTTTTCTCTGGAGCAGTATTCCCGATGACGAGTTACTCGAAGTAGCGACAGCCAGACGGCTTCATGAGCCTGCAGTCCTTGAAGCGCAAGTTCTTCGTATGCTTGCCGATGAACGGGCTAAGTCTTTGGTCTCGAACTTCGCTGGTCAGTGGCTTTATTTACGTAATGTGCCGGCATTAGTTCCTGACGAGAATCTGTTTCCTGATTTTGGCGAAGCGCTTCGGCGCGCCATGCAACGCGAGACCGAACTGTTTGTTTCGAGTGTGATTCAAGAAGACCGAAGCGTGGTCGATCTTTTGACGGCAGACTACACATTCGTGAATGAGCGGCTTGCTCGCCATTACGGTATCGCTAATGTATTTGGAAGTCACTTCCGTCGCGTACGCTTGGAAGGTGAAGCCAGGAGAGGCTTGCTTGGGCACGGCAGCGTATTAGCGGCAACCGCTTATCCAACGCGGACGTCGCCTGTACTTCGTGGCAAATGGGTGCTGGAGAACTTGTTGGGTACGCCACCACCGTTACCGCCGCCTGATGTGCCGGCGCTTGAAGAAACTGATAACGGCCGGTCGCTGTCGATGCGAGAAGCGATGGAGCAACATCGCGCGAATCCTATTTGCGCCAGTTGTCACAAACTAATGGACCCGCCAGGTTTTGCGTTAGAACAGTTCAACGCTGTGGGCCAATACCGAACTCGGAATGAGGCTAACGGTCCGATCGACGCGTCCGGCGCATTGCCCGACGGCACAGCCTTTGAAGGTGCAGCAGGACTTCGCAATGCATTAATGCAGCGCCCCGGTCTTTTCGTCACTACTTTGACCGAGAAGCTGATGATATACGCACTAGGACGCGGGCTTGAACACTACGATTCGCCAGCTATTCGTGCAATTACGCGCGAGGCTGCCCACGAGGACCACCGGTTCTCATCGCTCATCCTCGGTATCGTCCGAAGCGTGCCGTTTCAGATGAGGAGGTCGCCATCATGATGATCAAGAAACTGTCGCTGCCACGTCGCACATTCTTGCGTGGAGTCGGAAGCGCCATAGCTCTGCCGTTGCTGGATGCGATGGTTCCAGCGTTGACTGCAGTGTCTGCAACTGTAGCCAGGCCGGTGAAGCGTCTTGGCTTCATTTATCTTCCAAATGGAGCCGTGATGCAGGCATGGACACCGAAGACTGAAGGAGTGCTGGAGTTATCTCCAACATTGAGTCCACTTGAATCGTATAAGGAGCAGACGGCGGTTCTAACACGCCTGGCGCATGGTCAGGCTGAGCCTCTCGGGGATGGCAATGGTGAGCACTCCCGTGCGTCATCGGTATGGCTCAACGGGGTGCACCCGAAACACACAGAGGGAGCCGATGTGGAGGCCGGCGTGACGGCCGACCAGATTGCGGCCGCGCAATTTGGGAAAGAGACCCCACTACCGTCGCTTGAGTTGGCCATCGACCTTGATTTCCTTGTTGGTAACTGTGAGAACGGATACAGCTGCGCTTATATGAATACTGTGTCTTGGCGGACGCCCACGATGCCTCTTCCAATGGAGAACAACCCACGCGTTGTTTTCGAGCGTTTGTTCGGTGACGGTGGGACGCGGGAGCAGCGTCTGACAGAGATGCGGAAGGACCGAAGCATCCTCGACTCGGTTAGTGATGACTTGGCGCATCTAGAGCGAGAACTCGGTTTTGGTGATATGCAGCGTGTCAATCAATATCTGGACGCGGTGCGTGTGATTGAAAGGCGAATACAATTTTCAGAAGCACAGGGGGCTGACTCTGCACTGCCAGAAAACCTAGCTCGACCTGCCGGTATTCCAGATTCGTACGAGGAACATGTTGCGCTGATGTACGACCTTGTTGCGCTCGCATTTCAAACTGATCTAACGCGCGTCTTTACGTTTATGGTTGGTCGTGAACTCGGCGGACGACCTTACCCGCAAATCGGCGTTCCGGACCCGCACCATGGGTTATCACATCATCGGAATGACCCGGAGAAACTTGCCAAGCTGGCGAAGATTAATAAGCATCATGTTCAATTGTTTTCACACTTCCTGAAGCAGTTGCACGAGACATCTGACGGGGACGGCACGTTGCTGGATAGCTCGTTGGTTCTCTATGGGGCAGGACTCGGTGACAGCAATGACCATCTTCACTACGACTTGCCAGTGACGGTCGTAGGTGGCCGAGGGACTGGTTGGCGCGGTGGGCGTCATTTGAAGTACCCAAAGGACACACCGATGGCAAATTTACTTGTTAGCATGCTCGATAAGGCGGGTTTGCCGGCAGAAAATTTTGGTGACAGCACCGGCCGATTGACAGCGTTAACGGACATTTAGTTTTTCGAGTACTGACGTATGAAAAGTATTTGGACCGCTATCTTCTCTTTTACGCTGACTCTTGCCATTGTGCACGGGGCTGTGGCGGCCCCTGTTGATGTTCCACTTGTTGATGCTGTGAGAAGTGGAGACGTCAATCATCTGCGTGCGTTACTTGCCGGCCACGTTGACGTCAATTCAGCAGACGGCGATGGAACAACAGCGCTCCATTGGGCGGCCCATCTCGATAGGCTGGAAAGCGCCAGATTGTTGATAGAAGCTGGGGCTGATGGTTCTGTCGAAAACCGTTTTGGGGTGACGGCTCTGATGTTGGCTTCCGAGAGTGCGAGTGCTGCGGTTGTAGATGTATTGGTCCAGGGAGGAGCGGACCCAAACAGTGGAGGGAGTGACGGTGAAACAGCCCTCATGACGGCGGCTCGCACTGGTCGATCGGATGTAGTTCGTGTATTGCTAGACCATGGCGCGGATCCGAACCTGCACGAAAGCTGGCGTGGTCAGACAGCGCTGATGTGGGCAGCAATCGAAAATAATGTCTCTACGACGGAACTATTGATCGGCGCTGGTGCAGACGTTCACGCGCGTTCGAGCGGTGGGTTTTCAGCACTCTTATTTGCTGTTAGGGCGGGTCATATTGGAATGACCAACACGTTGTTGGTAGCTGGCGCGAGTGCAGACGAAACGCTATTTGATGGTACTAGTGCGCTTGTTCTTGCTGCGAAGAACGCGCACTATGAAATTGGTGCTCTGCTTTTGAAGGCCGGGGCTGACCCGAATGCTGACGTGCAGGGGTGGACGGCACTTCACGAAGTTAAATGGACGCGCCGACCGAATTTGGGTTTTAACAACCCAGCTCCGATTACAACTGGCTCAGTGTCTGACTTGGAGTTCGTTAGGACGCTTACTGAGCATGGAGCGAATCTTGACGCTCGGATGACCAAAGAGCCTAGAAATGGTTACCGGAATGTGTTGAACCGGATTGGGTCAACGCCTTTTTTGCTGGCGGCGAAGGCGGCTGACGTTGAACTAATGCGCCTTCTGGTTGAATTGGGTGCGAATCCTCTTTTGGCGAATGAGGATGGCACGACGCCATTGCTGGCGGCGGCGGGCGTTGGTATTTGGGCAGTTGGTGAAAGCCCGGGCACCAATGAAGAAGCCCTAGCTGCAGTCGAATATACCCTTGAACTCGGTGGTGACGTAACAACGATCGACGACAATGGTGACACGGCTCTTCATGGCGCTGTCATTCGGTCGTCTGAGCCTCTGGTGCGATTATTTCTTGACCGAGGTGCAGACATAGAGGCGACGAATGAAAAAGGCTGGACGCCGCTTCGCATTGCTAAGGGCGTGTTCTATTCCAACACCGGAAAGCGTTGGCCAGAAATGGAAGTCTTGTTGCTTTCGTTGGGCGCCGACCCGGCCACTGCGGTTGGTCCTGACAACACGATTTCCGATTGGACAGAGGATAGCCCGGCGGAACGGTAGTAATTGTTCAAGCTACCCACTGGCGGTGTCGAGGTTTCTCTCTAGCTAGTTTGGACGCCTGCTTTCCCTTTGGTTGTGGGGGGCCGAGAGCGAATCCGACCGGATTCGTCTGTCTATCCTGACCTAGACCTCCGGGTGTCTTGTGTGCCACTCGGTCGCTTGTTCGTAAGCATGCGCAAGGCGGCAAATCGTGACCTCGCTCAAGTCACGACCTACGAATTGGAGACTCTGTGGCGCTCCATCGTCTGAGAATCCACAGGGCACCGATATAGTCGGTGTGCCAGCAAAGTCTGCGGGTTGGGTAAAGCGCCCGAGCTGAATGCTGTCAAGTGGAGGGTCAAGCGCTTTAGCAATCGATGCGAGAGCTTCGCCGAAAGCCGCAATCGATTCGTATCTCATTCCACTGGTGATCGGTAGCGTTGTGACGGTTGATGGACAGACAAGCGCATCGACGGTTGAAAGCATTTCCTCAAAACGTTCGACAAATGCTAAACGGCGAGTGTTTGCCTCGTCGTATTCTCCCGCTGTGACCGCTAGCCCGTTCTTGAGGAACTCTCGAAAATACGGGCCATACTCATCGGCACGACTTGGGTACGTTTCCGAGTGAGCCCTGGCTGCTTCGAATGAACAGATGGTCACCCAATCTTCTGGTGCATCTGGCACCTGAACATCGACAATTTCAGCGCCGAGTTCTTCGAGAATACTCAGTGCTTCTTCGACGGCATTTACGACATCTTGGTCGACACCGGTTAAGGCGTATTGTCGGTCAAATCCCAGTCTTAACCCGGCGATGTTGCCGTCCAATGTGTCAATGATGGATGGCACTGGCGTCTGGAGAGACGTCGGGTCGTTGGGATCCGCGCCAGCGATGGTTTCTAACATGATTGCGGCGTCGGCCACCGTTCGTGTCATTGGGCCAATGTGATCAAGTGAGCCTGCCAGTTCAAGAACTCCATAGCGACTCACCCGACCCCAGGTTGGTTTTAACCCAACAACGCCGCAGTGAGCGGAAGGGAATCGAATCGAACCCCCAGTATCAGACCCGAGCGAACCAAAACAGAGTCCAGCGGCTGTAGCAACGCCGGAGCCACTTGATGAGGCGCCCGGCCAGATCGACGCATCCCAAGGATTGACCGGAATTTCGAAATCTGGGTGGTAGGCCGCCATTGCGCCTTCCGTGAGATTAAGCTTGCCAAGGAGAACGGCACCAGCTTCACGAAGTCGTGCCACCACGGTTGCATCATAGGTCGGCACGAAGTCAGCCAAAACTGCTGTGGCACCCATAGTGCGAACTCCTTGGGTGAAACAGAGGTCCTTTACAGCGATAGGGATTCCGTGAAGGGGTCCCCTGTAGTGACCACGTTGAATTTCAGCCTCGGCAACATGTGCAGCGGCCATTGCTTGGTCAGACATTACGGTGGCGTAGCTCTTCAGTTGGTCGTCCACCGCTGCGATGCGGCGGAGCATTGATTCCGTGAGTTCGACCGGAGAAATCGAACGATTCTCGATTTGCTGCGCCACCTTTGTGAGGCTTAGATAATGAAGCGGTTCGTCCACTAAGACCGACACGCTTTCTGCAGAGCCTGTTTCTCCAGATGGTGGTGTGTTTCTTCCACACGAAGCTACCCACGGAATGGCCGCGGTGTAACTGAGTGTGGTTAATGCCTGTCGGCGTGTCATTGTCGTCATGGTTGAGGTCTCAGAGTTTCTTCTTCTAGGGTGTCGTTCGCGGGGTGTTGGCATGTCTCACCAGAAAACTAGAACATGGCTATGGGATTTGCTGGGCTGCCGGTCCCACGAGCAACTTTAAGTGGAAGTCCCATGAACATGAACTCGTAACGTCCTTCATCGGCACACGCGTTGGCAAGAGGTTCGAGCAAGGCATTGTCGAGTAGGGCGACGCCGTAATTGAAAAGTACACCGTGCACCGGGAATGCGAGTCCGTAGGGGTCAGGTCGCGCATCCATCATGTCCCAACCCAAGAGCGCGACGTCACGATCCCGAATGAATTTTGCACACGTCACACTCAAACCAGGACGATCGCCGCCAGAGTACTCTTCGCCACTTGCGAGGAAGTTTTCTCGGCCGCTGTACACCAGTAGCGCATCTCCAGATTCGACTGTTACTCCTTGCGTACGAGCGGCTTCTTCCAGTTCCCATCCGTGGACTGGACGTCCGGGAGTGACATGGGACACACCGCGATAACGCGGCACGTCGATAAGCACACCCCGCGTGATAATTCCATCGCTCCACGCGTCAATTGCGCCGAACATTGCTCCTTGTGTGGTAATTTCTTCGTCGGGGTTACGCCCTTGCCACATGCCATCTGCATCCCACATGTGGCACATAGCATCAATATGGGTGACCGTTTGCCCGTGATAGATAAATCCGTAGTAGTCCACAACAGCGCCAGACCCGCCTTCTCTGGGGCTTTTGCGGACAAACTGTTGTGCCGGTTCGAACACTCGACTCATTGACACTTTGCGACCGGTTTGAACAAGGGTAGCTGCAGCAGCGCTCTTCTCCGGTGTGATTAAGTTGATTGCTCCTTTTTGGTCGTCGTCGCCCCAGCGACCCCAGTTGCGCCGATCGGTATACCAAGACCTCACTTCGTCTTCCGTCGGCATTCGTGGGTCCGATTGTTGAGGAGCAGAGGCCGCGATTTCGGCAGCTTGAGTCAATTCATGTTCCGCCAGAAGTGCTGAAGGAGAGAATGTTCCCGGTGCAGCTTCTCGAGCGCTATATGCTCGATTCCATGCGGTCGTACGTTCTCCAAGAACAGCCGCCCCGCCCATGGCTGCTGCACTTGCCAGAAATCGTCGTCGTGAAGAGGCCATGTTGCTCATCCTTTCCTAGTGGAGTTTCTTTGGCGTTTTCTCCGCCAGTGATGTCATTTATCTGAAGTTCGGCCTCATCATAATCCGTTAATGCCTGAAATTCTTGGAATTAGGCGCGAGTCGTGCCGGAACAGAGTCCTTTCATTCTTCTCTATTGAGTTGGAACGAGCCCGAACGAGCCAAATACCTGTTTTTGGAGCCACAGCGAGGTCAACAAAATGAGCAATTGACACTTCTGGTACCGTTCGGAGACACTATGCTGTTAACACTCAAGAATAATGAATCAATCGGGCTTTAAACGATAGTTCTCATTCTACTTAGAGCGCACTCATGATGAGATGGTTTGTCTTTATCACGGTTACTATCCTGGTCGGGGGAATGGGCGGAGCTTCGAACGTCCAGATAGCCATGGCGGCAGAAAAAGTTCCGACCAACGATGTGTCATCTCACCGAGCGTTACTCGACCAATACTGTGTGGGTTGTCATAACCAGGGAGTATTGTCGGGTGGGCTTTCACTAGAGGCGGAGGTCATCGACCTCACTGACATTGCGGAAGATGCAGAAGTTTGGGAAAAAGTGGTTCGAAAGTTGCGTGCAGGTGCTATGCCGCCGCAACCGAGACCAAGGCCTGATGACTCATCGTATCGAGGATTTCGATTGTGGCTTGAAGGTGAACTGGACCGAGCGGCTGAGCTAAATCCGAATGCCGGTCGAACGGAAACGTTCCATCGCCTCAGCCGAACTGAATATCATCACGCAGTGCGTGACTTGTTAGCACTTGACACGAATGTTGATGAGCTGTTGCCTGCCGACGATACTAGTTACGGATTTGACAATATCGCTGGTGTGTTGGGTGTGTCACCCACGTTGATGGAGCGGTATTTGTCGGCTGCGCAAAAGATTAGTCGTTTGGCGGTTGCGTCGCCGGTGCCATCACCAACCGCGGAGACGTTTAGAATCGCTTCTGACCTCGGGCAGGATGAACGAATCGATGGGCTGCCTTTTGGCACGCGTGGTGGTTTGAATATCGAGTTCAATTTTCCTGAGGACGCGGAGTACGAAATTGAAGTTCTCCCTGATGGGCCATTGCGGATTGAGGCTCATCAAGTCGAGATAACGATTGACGGCGAACGGGTCGAACTGCTTACCGTTGGCAAATCTCCCGACTCGGCAGACCCACGGGGACTTTATGTGCCTCAGATTGACACGTTTAAGGTCCGGTTGCCTGTAAAGGCTGGTCCGCGGCAGGTTGGTGTGGCGTTTTTACGGAAGACGTCGGCTGAACCGGAAGGGATTCGTAAGCTTTATCTTCGTCCGTTCACGGGAGAAGGCTCAGGCGGGGATTCCCGTTATCAACCATACGTTGAAAGTGTCACGATTACTGGACCATATGAGTCCAGTGGAGCGCGGCCGATCGACAATACGCAAAGTCGAGAACGGATTTTTTCGTGCCTTCCTGCCACTGCTTCCTTAGCCGACGAAGAAGTGTGTGCGCGTGAGATTTTGGCACGACTTGGGACGCTAGCGTACCGGCGTCCCGTGACGCCGGATGACGTCGAACGACTCATGGTTTTTTACGCTCGGGGACGTTCGAGCGGTAGTTTCGATGCGGGTATTGAAATGGCGTTACGTCGGTTACTCGTCAATCCGGAGTTTTTGTTTCGGGTGGAGCGGGACCCAGACGGTGCTTCGCCCAATACGAATTATCGCCTTTCCAATCTCGAACTTGCGTCACGGTTATCGTTCTTTCTTTGGAGCAGTGTTCCCGATGCTGAACTGATCGATGTCGCGGTCCGTGGCGACTTGAATGATTCCGCGGTGTTTGAAAATCAGGTTCGGCGGATGCTCGATGATCGTCGGTCCGAAGCGTTGATTGAGAATTTTGCTGGGCAGTGGCTGACTCTGCGGAATGTATCCGCCGTTCAGCCCGATGAGGATGTTTTTCCGGATTTTGGTGAACGCTTGCGTCAAGCGTTCCGACGAGAGACGGAATTGTTGTTTGACAGTGTGCTTCGGGAAGAACGGAGCACGCTCGATCTTTTGGCCGCCGATTACACGTTTGTCAACGAGCGACTCGCGCGGCACTACGGTATTCCAAACATACGGGGTAGCCACTTCCGGCGCGTTCAGTTAGAGGATTCAGTGCGCGGCGGGTTGCTCGGCCACGGAAGCATCCTCACTGTGACGTCCTACGCCAACCGGACGTCCCCCGTATTGCGTGGCAAATGGATTCTTGAGAACATACTGGGAACACCACCACCACCACCGCCCCCAGATGTTCCTGAATTAGAAACAGCGGAATCTGGCACTCCGCTTTCAATGCGTGAGGCTATGGAGCAGCACCGCGCAAATCCTGTCTGTGCAAGTTGCCACCGGTTGATGGATCCCCCAGGTCTGTCGCTTGAGAATTTTGATGCGATTGGGCGTTGGCGAGACCGGAGCGAAACAAAGGCTGTCATCGATGCGTCCGGAGTGCTGCCTGATGGAAAGAAATATGATGGACTCGTGGGACTAAAGGCCGCACTTCTCGAACATCCGGAGCGTTTCGTCACCACAGTTACCGAAAAAATGTTGACGTACGCGCTGGGTCGGGGCATTGAGTATTTCGACGCGCCAGCTGTGCGTGCGATTGTTCGCGATGCTTCTGAACATAATTATCGCCTGTCGTCACTCATCATGGGTGTTGTTAAGAGTGCGCCGTTTCAAATGAGGAGATCGTCGTCATGATCATTACGAAGATGTCACTGCCTCGGAGGACTTTTTTGCGTGGCGTCGGCGCGACGTTGGCATTGCCGTTGCTCGATGCTATGGTGCCCGCGGCGTCAGCGCTGGCTCGGACTGCGGCCAAGCCGACTCCGAGGGTCGGTTTTATCTATATTCCGAACGGTGCGAATATGTCTCAGTGGACCCCTAAGGGTGAGGAAGGTCCTCTGGAACTGTCTCGAATTCTTCAACCACTGCATGGCGTGCGAGACCAGGTCGTTATTCCTACGGGGCTAGACCACAGACAGGCCGAAGCTTGGGGTGATGGAAACGGTGAGCACTCACGCGCAAGTTCTGTGTGGCTGAATGGAGTTCATCCGAAGAGGACAGAAGGCGCTGATGTCCGTGCTGGTACGACGGCGGATCAACTTGCCGCCGCGGAGTTGGGACAAGATACACCGTTGCCCTCACTTGAACTTGCACTCGAAAATAGCTTTGTGGTGGGCAATTGTGACAATGGTTACAGCTGTGTTTACTCGAACACTTTCTCGTGGCGCGATCCTGCGACGCCATTGCCGATGGAGCACAACCCACGTGTCATCTTCGAGCGGTTGTTCGGTGAAGGCGGCACCCAGAAGCAGCGGGTTGCCCGGCTTCGAGACAATCGGAGCATTCTCGACGCAGTCCGTGAAGATATGATTCGACTCGAAGGCACTCTCGGTGCCGGTGACCGCTCGCGCGTCAGTCAATATCTTGAGGCGGTGCGAGAAATCGAACGGCGGATCCAACGGTCTGAATCGCAGACGGATACCACCCTGCCAGACACATTGGCACGTCCTGTTGGCATCCCTGAATCGTTTGATGAGCATGCAAGGCTTATGTTCGATTTGCAGTTGTTGGCATTTCAGGCGGACGTAACACGTGTTTTCACTTTCCTTATCGGGCGTGAGCAAACTTCTCAGAGTTTTCCCGAGATAGGGGTTCCAGATCCGCACCACGCCATGTCCCATCACCAATTAGACCCTGAACGACTTGAGAAATACGCGAAGATCAACACTTATGAAGTGAGCTTGTTTGCGGATTTCCTTAATAAGCTGAAGTCCACCCCTGATGGTGATGGAACTTTGCTTGATCAGTCGCTTATTCTCTACGGTGGTGGCATCAGTGACGGTGACCAGCACTCTCATTTATCTTTGCCACTCATTCTTGCAGGGGGCGGCGCAGGTACTGTTAAGGGTGGTAGGCATCTGAAGTACAAGAGCGAGACCCCGATGGCGAATCTTCTCGTGAGCATGCTTGACAAGGTTGGCGTACATGCCGAGAAGTTGGGTGATAGCACAGGGCAACTGCGACTTGAACCGCTTAGTGGGGTTTAGTTGAAGCTGGTCCCTCGCGGGGTCGGGTTGTCACTCGTCGGCTGTTTCAAGAAGTGAAACTTCACTTCTTTGGACCGCCCGCGGTGGCAGACCGGGAGACTGGATCGATGAGGACAGAATGAGACAGGTTGGAATCTGGCTAATTGGCCTAGTACTGATCGTGCCAGCGGTGCCGGCACTAGCTGCCGATGCTCCGTTGGTTGAGGCAACAAAGGAAGGCGACCTGGCTAGAGTTCGGCAATTATTGGAGAATTCTGTTGCAATTGCTTCCAGTGAGGCCGACGGTACTACTGCTCTGCATTGGGCCGCGCATCGGAACAACTTTGTCATCGCAGAGTTGCTGGTTCAGTCAGGCGCGCCGGTCAATGTCACAAACCGGTACGGCGTAACGCCGTTGGCTCTTGCCGCGGTCAATGGCAGTGCTCCGATGATTGAACTGCTACTTGACGGTGGCGCAGACGCAAATCGACCAAATCCAGATGGAGAAACTCCGCTGATGACGGCAGCTCGCACAGGGACTGTTGATGCTGTCCAAGTATTGTTATCAAACGGCGTAAACGTTGATGCCGTTGAAACTTGGAGGGGCCAGACTGCTTTGATGTGGGCTTCGGCGCAGAATGAAACGCTTGCAGCAGCAGCGCTTCTGGAGGCTGGTGCTGATGTAAATGCTCGTTCAAATCGCGGTTTTACCCCGTTGCTCTTCGCCGCGCGGCAAGGCCACGTTGAAATGCTTCCTGTGCTTGTTTCTGGAGGCGCCGACGTTGACGACACGCTACCTGCAAACGGAATGAGTGCCTTGCTCATGGCGGTTTACAACGCCGAATACGACTTCGCGGGTGCGTTACTTGAAGTGGGTGCGGACCCTAATGCCTCGTTAAATGGTTGGACGGCTTTGCATCAGGTTGTCTGGACGCGTCGGCCGAACTTGGGTCGGAACCCCCCATTTCCGGTGCCTCTTGGCGAACTAGATGCATTCGACATGGTTCGAGCTTTGGCAGCCGCTGGCGGAGACCTCGATGGTCGTCAAACGAAAGAACCGCGCGACGGAAATAGGAATATGCTGAATCGGTTGGGATCGACGCCGTTTCTTCAGGCTGCCAAGGTGGCGGACGTTCAAATGATGCAATTGCTCGTCGACCTTGGGGCAGACCCCTCTTTAACGACCGACCAAGGGGCGACACCCCTGATGGCGGCCGCGGGTGTCGGAATTTGGAAGATTGGTGAAAACCCAGGAAGCAATACGGAAGCGCTTGAGGCGGTCAAATTGGCATGGGCACTAGGGAATGATGTTAATGTTGCCGACGTTAACGGTGACACAGCATTGCATGGTGCGGTCCATCGAGGTGCCAGCAATATCGTAAAGCTCCTCTTGGACAACGGTGCGGATGTAGATGCCATTAACAAGAAAGGTTGGTCGGCGTTGTCGATCGCGGAAGGCGTTTTCTATCCGAACACGTTCAATCGACACCCGGAATTGGTGACATTTCTTGTTGAACTCGGCGCTGACCCGAATGTGGGCACGCGTCGACCGGAAGACCTGTCGCCGGAAGAACGCTTGCAGTTAGCTGAGCAACAAAATTAGGGTAAGTGAATTTGAAATGTGGTTTCGTAACTTACAAAAGTAACAATACGTACAGGCAACTTGGTGTAGGAGGTCTGAATATGAACGCGGGGACACAATCGTCAAGGCGCACGATGTTGCGTGGTGTTGGGTGCGTAGGGGTGGCGCTTGGTTTGACCATCGCCATCTTCGCGGCTATTCCAAGCGCGGAAGAAGCCGCATCACCCGATGGTTTTATTAGTGGGGTGGTTGAGAGTTCTACTGGTGTGGAAGCCGGGGTGTGGGTAATTGCTGAAACCGAGGAACTCGAGACGAAGTTCGCCAAGATCGTTGTAACTGACGATGCTGGCCGCTTCGTAATTCCGGAACTACCAGACGTCACTTACGACGTGTGGGTGCGTGGCTATGGTCTTGTCGACTCAGAGAAAGTGAAGCTGTCGCCCAGCTCTGATGAGGTAAAGCTCGCGGGTGTCGTAGCTCCGAACGAACGGGCGGCTGCTGAGTACTACCCTGGCAATTACTGGTACTCGCTAATTGAGCCTCCTGCGGCACATGAGTTTCCCGGTACTGGTCCTGATGGCAATGGAATCTCGCCTGCGCTGAAGAGTCAAGGAGCATGGGTCGACATTATGAAGCAGGGTTGTCAGCTCTGCCATCAATTGGGCAATGAAGCCACACGGGTCGTTCAGAATCTTGATGATTTTGATTCTGCCGTTGAGGCTTGGGATCATCGTGTTCAGACCGGTCAGCGTGGTACATCGATGAGTGGAGCGATGAGCCGCTTCGGCCGCGGGCGTGCGTTGGAAATGTATGCAGATTGGACCGACCGAATTGCGGCGGGTGAAACGCCTCCACGACCGCCGAGGCCCGATGGCGTAGAGCAAAATCTGGTTGTCACGTTGTGGGATTGGGGCACTGATAGTTCCTTCATTCACGATGAGATCACGACAGACAAACGAAATCCAACAGTTAATGGTGGTGGGCCCGTTTACGGCGTGTCCGCGGGCCATGGTTCTTTAACTGTTGTCGATCCAGTGCTTAACAGCTCGGTCGAATTGACGATCCCCGTGCGACCGGAGGACCCGGACGCTGTGCCATCTCGTTTTCCACAGACGCAGCTCCAACCGTCGTACTACTGGGGTGACCAGTTGCTTTGGGGACGTGGTGGACCCAGCGGTCATGAGGACTCCTCCGACCCGCATAATCCGATGATGGACCAAAAGGGTCGCGTCTGGATGACGTCGACCCTTCGAGCGCGTCCAAACCCCGATTGGTGCAAAGAAGGTTCGGACAATTCATTTGCCGAGTATTTTCCGTTGTCGATGAGCGGTCGGCAGGCTTCTTTCTATGATCCTGAAGACGAAACGTTTGTTTTGATCGATACCTGTTTTGGAACGCACCACTTACAGTTCGGTGAGGATGATAACGACACTCTTTGGTTTAGTGGAGATGGAAACGTCGTAGGCTGGATTGATACCAAAGTGTACGATGAAACAGGTGACGAGCGCTTTTCTCAAGGTTGGTGCCCGACCGTAATTGATACTAACGGTGACGGTGAGATTACCAAGCCGTGGAATGAGTCGAATCGCCAAGGGGAAGTAGAAATAGATCCGACGAAAGACACTCGGATCACCGGGTTTGGTTATGGCATCATCGCGAGTCCCACGGATGATTCGGTGTGGATCTCACGAACCGGGCCGTTCCCTGGAAGACTCGTTCGATTGGACCGCGGGGACAATCCTCCGGAGACATGCATTGCGGAAGTATATGAGCCTCCATCCATCGAGAACTCAGCAATCGATCCAGAATTGACAGGTTCGGCCCCACGAGGAATCGATGTTGATCGAAACGGTGTTATCTGGACGGCGTTGTCTGGTAGCAGCCACATGGCAAGTTTTGACCGTAGTAAGTGTGAAACTACGAACGGTCCCGAGGCTACCGGTCAGCAGTGCCCTGAAGGTTGGACACTTTATTCGGTTCCGGGTCCGCAGATGAAAGGTGTCGAGACACCAGGAAGTGCTGACTTTCATTACTACAGTTGGGTGGACCAGTACAACACTCTAGGGCTTGGAGAGAACATCCCTATTGCAAATGGTTCGTCGTCTGATTCGTTGTTAGCTCTTGACCCAGAAACTGAAGAGTGGGTCATTCTACGCGTGCCGTATCCGATGGCTTTCTATTCACGGGGCCTTGATGGGCGAATTGACGATCCGGATGCGGGTTGGAAAGGCCGGGGGCTCTGGGCGAACTATGGTTCCAATTATGTCTGGCATACAGAAGGTGGGATGGGTACCAAGAGTAAAATGGTGCACTTTCAACTCCGGCCAGACCCATTGGCAAAGTAAAGCGAGGAAATTATTAGACTCTAGAACCTGCGTGCGTGATTTCCGGATTCTTTCGCAGGAGTCTACGCTTTAATCTGAGGGGACAGGCGTCGTTCTACGCCTGTCCCTTTCGTTTTTCAGTGGCTGGTTGATCGGTGCTTGCCGTTGCGAGACCACCCATGGGCGATGGTACAAATTACGGTGGAACCATGAAGATGTTCGTGACAAATAGTCCGCTGCGTGTTCGTTGGTTGGTTTTCATATTCGGTGTGTTCCTGCTTGGTGGCTGCGGTGGTGAATCTGCACAGCCTAATGAAGACCCGAACGATTTAGATATTTCCGAGGACACGCCGCCGCCGTATCACATTTATGTGACGAATGAACGGTCAGGCGATCTAACGGTCATCGCTGGCGGCAGTCACGAAGTTGTCGCAACTATCCCGCTCGGAAAACGACCACGTGGTATCAAAGTGTCACCAGATGGCACACGGCTTTTCGTTGCGTTAAGTGGTTCGCCGCCAGCGCCTCCTGGAGTTGACGAAAGTACACTCCCGCCCCCTGACCGCGCAGCTGATGGTATCGGTATCGTAAACCTCTCTGCTAGGGAGATGGAGGACATCGTTCGCGCAGGTACCGACCCGGAACAGTTGGCTGTTACTGCTGACGGAAGTCGTCTGTATGTTGCGAACGAGGATGCGGGTGAGATGACTATTGTCGACATCGACACGGGCGAAATTATGGCTGCAGTTCCCGTCGGAGGTGAGCCTGAGGGAGTGCGGCTTAGTCCGGACGGTAGCGTTGTCTATGTGACGTCCGAGGAAGATAATCAAGTCACCGTGATTGATACCACCGCCGAGGAAGTGATCGCGCAGTTCGAGGTGGGCGCGCGCCCGCGGGCGTCAGCGTTTTCTCCTGATGGGAGTCGGGCCTATGTGACAGCCGAAAATAGCGGAACGGTGCATGTCGTTGACACGGAAACGCATAGTGTTATTGAGACGATTCAACTAGTCGGCGAGTTGGTTCGCCCGATGGGCGTCGTCGTCTCGCCCGACGGGAAATTTGTGTACGTAACAACCGGACGTGGACGCATGGTTGTCAAGATTGATGCAGTGACAAACGAACCGGTTGCGTCAGTTGAGGTCGGCACGAGGCCTTGGGGGATCGGTATTTCGGGAGATGGTCGATTTTTGTACACAGCAAATGGACCCTCGGACGACATTAGCGTGGTCGACACCCAATCAATGCAGGTGGTGTCAACGATTCTGGTTGGTACGAGGCCTTGGGGCATTGTGGTTGTTGGTGAGTGAACATACCGTTTCACTGCGTCTTGTAATCTGGTTTACCCGAACGCACTGAATGATAGAGATTTTCTCGAGTCGCGAGTTTGGTAGTCGTGGTCTTCGGTTAGCGGGGTGCAATGAGATTTAACTGTTTGTCTATAGAGTTTTGGAGTGGGAGGTCGCCGGCGTTCGGGGGCATCATGTGTGCCATGACAGTCCTGTTGTTTTCGGCCTGCGCTTCCGAACAGGCTGACTCCGACGATACGGTGGCGCCTGTTGGTAATGTCTCTGAAGTTTCGGAATCACCTATTCCGATGCCGGCATTTCACCATATTGGTATTAACTCGGTTGACCCAGGTCGTTCACTCGACTGGTGGTCGACATTTTGGCCAGCTGGTGAGCGGACCCGTGTTGCCGGAAAGCCAGCATTTTCTGCCGATGGAATTTTTTTTGTGTATACAGAGGTAGAGTCTCCACCTCAAGGTTCGTTTGACCCTGAACGTCGACAATCTATTCCTCAGAGTCCGTTCTGGACCACTGGACCTAGCACCGACGGTCTCGCATTGTTCGAACGGCTAACTGAACTCGACCCGCTCGGGGAGCGATTCGGTTTTCTTCCGGTGTTTACGGGACCTGATGATTCTGAAGGTGTGGCACATTCCGGGTTGGCACCGTTCGGGGACCAGTTAATGACAGTGGCAGAAATGGCGGAGAGAGCTGCTCGTGAGGGCAATAACCCTGATCGAGACCGGGGCAGTGGTCAGGATTTTGGCTATGTAGTGGACCCCGACGGAATTTTGGTTGAGTTTAATGGAAACGCTGAAACTGAGGATTTGTTTTACGGGCATACTCATTTCTGGCACGAGCAGCCGCTATGCGCGGCTAATTGGTATGTTGAACATTTGGGAATGAAACTTCCGCCGCGACGTGACCCGGATAGCGACGCTCTCGTACCTCGAGAACCGTACGATCCGTGCGACGTCGAAATCGGAGATGTTAGCTATCCGACTTTTTTGCCAGTGGGTCAGCTTCGTCGCCCAATCGGCAGTGTGCGCCTGTCCAATGCTGGATGGGCTTGGTACACGCGTCAATGCCGCGATGGACGTTGCGGTGGTGAACTCGATCGACCGCTTGTGCCTTCACGAGGCCAAGTCGTGGACCATATCGGTATCAGCTATCCAGATTTGGACGTTGTCATGGCTCATCTTGCGGCAAAGGGCGTCTCTATCATGGAAGGTCCCTATTCTTTCGGTGAGACCCGCGCTGTATTGATCGAAGATCTTGATGGAATGGCGCTTGAACTTATCGAAGCTGCGCCGTGATGTCTGAATCTCATCGGGGACCAAGTGGTGACGTAAAGCTATATTGATCGAAAGTCGAGTGACATCAGGCATCGTCGGTGGGTCGTTTCGGTTGTCGTTCTACAAGTGTTTTGCGGCTGTTTCGAAGTTATGTTCTGGCTAATTAATGATGGAACCGTAAGGACGCTTCTGGAGGAATAGGATGCGTGAGTTGAAAATCATTGCAGGAATGTTTGCCGGCGCGTTGCTACTCGGAACTTTAGTCGCAGCGTCTCGGCCGGGGACAGAACAGGGAATCATGCCAGATGAGCTAGCGGCGCTCACGGCAATTAGACCGGTTCCAGGCAAGAATGGCTTGTATGTCATACCGGGTTACGATGGAGGCACGACGGGTGGTAATGTGGCCGTTCGAGTAACCAACGACGGAGTCATTCTTGTGGATAATAAGTTCCCGCATAGCTTTAGAATGATTTCTGAGGAGGTTCGCAAGGTAACGGCGCTGCCGATCAGATACGTCCTCGACACCCACCATCACAATGACCATAGCGGTAGCAATGCGGACTTCATGGCCGTTGGGGAAGTTGTCGCGCACAAAAATGCCCGTGGGAACATCCTTCGGAATAATCAACCGGGCGCACCGCGCATCGTTTTCAGTGAGGAGACTTCTGTCTATCTCGGCGCAGCTGAAGCGCAAGCCCATTATTTCGGTCGTGGTCATACAAATGGAGATGCTGTTATCTATTTCCCTGACTTGCGCACGATTCATACTGGTGATTTGTTTATCTGGGGGCAGCGGTCGGATGGAAGTTCTTTGTCTCCTTTTATGGACTACAACAATGGAGGAAGTGGGTTGGCCTGGACGGAGACGCTTGACAGGGTGCTCGAGCTTGATTTTGACACGGTGATTCCCGGGCATGGCCCTATTCTCACGAAGAGTGAAGTTCGCATTTTTCGTCAGCGGATGCAGACGTTACAAGACCGGATGAAGGCTGCGATTGCCATGGGCGTTAGCCGACAAGATATCCCTGACCGCCTGCAGACGGAAGACCTTGAATGGCCGTTCCGGCCCGCGGCATTGCGTGCTTTCTTTGACGAAGTTCGCGCAAGCCAATAGCCATGGTATAACCATCATTCGCATTGTTGTTTTCAGAGAGAATAGAAAGGACGTTAACCATGAATGGGATCTACTGTTGCGGTTACCTTCGTGGCGCTGTTCGAGTTGGATTTATTTGCTTGGTCCTTGGAGGAGTGCTGCTAGCTGCAACTGCGTTGGCATTCGCGGGTGAGCCTGCTGCCGAGCCGACGTTTTCACGAGACGTTCTGCCGATTCTTCAGCGCTCCTGTCAACAGTGTCATCGTCCAGGTTCAGTTGCGCCGATGTCCTTGTTGACCTATGAGGAAGTGCGTCCGTGGGCCCGTGCAATTAGAGATCGTACAGCGCAGCGTGAAATGCCGCCTTGGTATATCGAGCGAAACGTGGGTGTTCGCACCTTCAAGGAAGACCCATCACTCAGTGATTTGGAGATCGACACGATTGACCGATGGGTTGATGCCGGTGCGCCACGCGGAAATCTGTCGGACGCACCTCCACCATTGGAGCTAGCGTCCCTTGACGAATGGCGTATCGGGACACCAGAGTGGATCGTAGAACTCCCAAACGAGCAAACCATTGGCGCCACGGACGCTGACCATTGGCTTGATATCTGGGCTGACAGTCGCCTTACCGAAGATCGCTATATCAAAGCCGTTGAAACCAAACCGTCGCCGGGAGCTTATCGAGTTGTCCACCATGTAGCGACATCAATGCGTTGGGAAAATGATGATGGTGAAGAAGGTGGTGGATTCTTGAACGAATACGCAATGGGAAAGAACGGCGATATCTTTCCTGATGGTACAGGGCGGCTCATCAAGGCTGGTGCCAAGATTCGGTTCAACATGCACTACAGTTCTGCCGGTGAAGAGGTCAAAGATCGGACACGCGTTGGTTTTCAGCTTTACCCGGAAGGTTATGTGCCTGATCGCGTTCTAATTTCACGACATGTCGGCGACAGTTTTGACACTCTTGATATTCCGGCTGGCGCTGATAACGTTCGGAGTGATGGCTACTACGTGCTTCCCGAGGCAACACAGGTTACGGGTTTCCAGCCACATATGCACATCAGAGGAAAGCGTATGTGCGTAGAAGCAATTTATCCTAGTGGCACGATTGAGACACTGAGTTGCACCGGTCATAATTTCGGTTGGCACATTGTGTATAACTATTCCGATGCAGAAGCACCTTTGCTGCCGGCCGGAACCATTCTGCATGTGATGGGGTGGCACGATAACACGGCGACGAACCGTTACAACCCGGATCCAAAAAATTGGGTAGGTTTCGGGAACCGGTCGATCGACGATATGAGTTTCGCCTGGATGAGTTTTTTTCACATGCCGGAACAAGCGTATCAACGGAAGCTTCGCGAACGCGCCAGGCAATCGACGAATGACTAACGTTCAGGTGTTGGGTGAATAGAAATGGGGATTAACGTGCGAGCCGTTGGGTTCATGTTGTTGGCAATTATCGTTACTCATGATGATGCCCTACATACTCAGACCTATCGGAGTGGCCAAAACCTTCAGCCCGTGTTCGAAGGGTGGGAGAAGAATACTGATGGCAGCTTCAACATGGTGTTCGGTTACTTAAATCGCAACTACGAAGAACTTCTCAAAGTCCCTGTTGGTGCTGACAACTACTTTGAACCTGGCGACGTCGACCGTGGACAACCAACGGTTTTCTATCCACGGCGGCATCGGGTTTCATTTCGTGTGCGGGTTCCGGCAGATTGGGGTGATAAGGAGTTGGTCTGGACAGTTACGTCGCACGGCCGGTCTGACCAGGCGATTGGGTGGTTAGTGCCCGAACAGATCATCAATGACCAAGTTGTCGCCATGAACCGTAGTGGTGGGGGTGCACCGGATATCGTTAATGCTGCACCGACGATACTATTGGTCGAAAGTGAGAAGCGCTCCGCTAAAGTAGATGAACCCCTGACACTTACAGCCATCATTGCCGATGATGGCATTCCAGAGATGAGACCGGCACGACGGAGTCGTCCGCCCGGAAGACGAAATGCCTTAGGACTTCGGTTGGCATGGATTGAGTATCGCGGTCAGGGTAATGTCCGGTTTGAGCCGTGGTCTGCGCCGATGGAAGATCACACGCCCGGATGGATACCACCACCGGTGCCCGAGAGTGGGCGCGTCGAGACCACGGTTCGTTTTAACGCGCCTGGAACCTATCTGATCCGAGGAATTGCTGATGACGGTTATCTCTTTTCCTTCGCTGATGTCGAGGTTGCCGTTACCCCCTAAGACCGGCCGTTTCGATTTTTAGTACTCGAACTGCAGTGTTTTCCAGTATGAGGAGTCGTGAGATGCATGAGCGATACTTCGCGCCGACCGGTGTCATCGTTTCTCTTGTGATGAGTGTGGTTTTCTTGTTCGAAACACACGCGTTACATGCCCAACCTTCTACAGACTTTGTGCCTGTGACGGACGCGACGCTGCAGAATCCCGACCCCGCTGATTGGCTCATGTGGCGGCGCACGCTCAATGGTTGGGGGTACAGTCCGTTGGACCAGATCACCAAGGAGAATGTGCGTGACTTACGTCTTGTGTGGTCTCGAGGCTTAAGAGCTGGAAGCCAACAGGGCACACCGCTGGTTTATAACGGTGTGATGTATATGCCGAATCCGGGCGATGCGATTCAGGCGATCGACGCGGTCACTGGGGACTTAAAGTGGGAGTATCAACGGCAGATCCCCGAAGACCTCGACGACTATATTCCTGCAGGATTTCTGCAGACCAACAATCGGAATATAGCCATCTACAACAATCTCATCATCGACACGAGTGCGGATGACCATGTCTTTGCGCTCGATGCAACCACGGGGCGATTAGTCTGGGAAACGCAGATTCTTGACTATCGGACGCACCCAGCGCACCAAACGTCAGGTCCAATCATTGCAAACGGCAAGGTGATTTCCGGCCGGGGGTGTTTGCCGAAGGGTGGTCCGGATGCGTGTGTGATCACGGCGCATGACGCGCTGACGGGAGAGGAGTTGTGGCGTCGGCGGACGATCCCAGGGCCGGGCGAACCCGGTGACGAGACATGGGGTGATGTGCCGTTTGAGGACCGGAAGCATGTTGGCGCTTGGATGGTCCCGAGCTACGACCCGGAACTAAATTTGATTTATATCGGGACGTCGGTGACGTCACCGGCGCCCAAGTTTCTCTTGGGCGGGACGGATCTTGCGCATCTGTACCACAACTCGACGTTGGCGTTGGATGCGGATACGGGTGAGATCGAGTGGTATTACCAACACCTGAATGACCATTGGGACTTGGACCATCCGTTTGAGCGGTTGTTGGTGGATACCGCAGTGACGCCGAATCCGGCGGAGGTGAGTTGGATTAATCCACGGATTACGCCGGGAGAGCAACGGAAGGTGATCACGGGGATTCCGGGGAAGACGGGCGTGGTGTATACGTTGGATCGGGAGACGGGTGAGTTTTTGTGGGCGACGCCGACGATTACCCAGAATGTGATTAATGACATTGACGGGGCGACGGGTGCCGTGACAGAGAACTCAGAGGTTGTGTTCAATACTCTGGGTCAAGAGACATTTACTTGTCCGACTTGGAGCGGCGGCAAAGACTGGGAAGCCGGGGCGTATAGTCCTTTGACGAATACGATGTATATGCCGCTTCGCAACACCTGTGCTCGAGTGTTAGCTACGTTAGACGGAGGTTTGGCTATCTACGCGCTAGCGGTGCGTCAAGAGATCGCACCTGGAACTGAACACGTTGGCACTGTACAAGCGATTTCGGCGGAAACAGGTGAGATTGTCTGGCATTACGAACAACGGGCGGCCACGATGTCACTGGCTGCCACTGGGGGAGGTCTGGTGTTCGGCGGGGATGTCAACGGACGGTTCCGGGCTCTTGACGACGAGACGGGTGAGGTGCTCTGGGAAATCAATCTTGGGTCTTCGGTATCAGGGTTTCCCATTAGCTTTGCGGTTGACGGTCGTCAGTATGTCGTTGCCAGTACAGGTTCCCCTCGATTTCTTGATTTGACACCTGAACTTCGTCCAACTTCAGGAAATAATATTTTCGTGTTTGCTTTGCCGCAGTCCAATTAAGTCGCGGTGCAGGACGTTTGTTTTTGAGTAGGAATACCGCGGCAGAACGATTATTTGTTTGGCGTTAGTTACGGAGACACCGTGTGTGACTGTGGCAGCCCGGAAACATGCGGTCAGTTCGATTGGTGAATTTACTTCACGCCGGGATGATATTTTCGTTCTAGATTAGCTTTGATTTCTTCGATGGTGAACCAAGAGGGTTTGAAGCGTCCTTCTGCGAACAAGAGTGCTTGGTCAAAGAAGTGTTTTGACGACGGGTCGCCGTTCTGTCCATATGGTACGACGGTGCGGGCCCGAATGGGATCGCTGAACTCCATGACAGCAACGTAGGTGTTTCCAAACGTTCCGTATCGAAGGTTCTCGCTAGGCGGTTTTTCTGATGATGCGGTCAGAATAGACCCCACAAGGTCGGCATTGGCGGCGGGGAGCGGGAGACTTGGTCTGTCATCGTCGAATGATTTTCCTTCTCTGAATTGTGGTCGCTGATGTCGATTGATGTCTCCCCATGGTATCTGCCATGTTCCATGCCGCGATGTTAGGTCGTTGGTAATGAGTTCAAGAGCGGACATGCGTTGCCAAAGGTGGTCGCTATTCGCGTCCCTTTCCGACAGTGCTTCTCTCCACCGCACGAATAGGGTTGTTGCTACAGAACTTGCGTCGCCATAACGATTCCATTCTTCTAGCCGACGGATTGGGCCCTCTAGGGCGATGCTTCGAACTGGTGCCTGTTCACGAAAACGGCGCCATTCGTCAAAGAGTCCGGGTAGTTCTTCATCGGCCACCAAAAAGTATCGGTCGGTGGCTAGTTCCGTCCAACGGTCAAACGTAAGGTTCTTTTCCGTGCTTAAAATGTGTCGAGATCGACGCGCCCGCGGTCCATTACCATCGAGGTCGATAAAGGGTAGCCGGGTTCTCGCAAAGGCTTCTCTTACTAGATACGACGGAAATTCGTCGGGATTGGGATTGTCTCCGTCGGCGGATACATAGAATGGACTGGCATTTGTGTTTTGCATCCAGCCGCTAACTGGATTGAGCACTTGTGGCATTTCTCGCAAGGGAAGCGAGCCTTGCCATTCAGTGGATGGGTCTGAACCGTCTACGGGCCGCTCCCAATCAAAGTTTGGGTTTTTTCGAGGATGAGCACCTCCGTACAGATAGAAGATATTGCCGTCCACGTCTGCGTACATAAAATTGTGGTACACGAGTCGCTGCATGTCGAAGGCGGCTTTGAATTCATCTAGGTTTCGTGACTTGGCGATAGCGTAGTACTGCGGGAATAGGCTGCCTGCCTCGTGGTTCGCCCGTCTGATGGCATAGTGTTCACCCGGCGCACGTTGAAAAATCGGTCCATGATGGTTTCGTGTGAATGTAATCGGTCGTGTTTCTAATCCGGTGTCTGTTTTGACGCTGATCGTGTCGACCCACTGTGTGGCTCGGCGGTAACCGGTACCGTACCGATATGCCAGTGTGTCATGAGGATGGTCGAACGCTAGTTTGTACACGTCAACAACGTCGGGATAGTTAACGGTGACTGTCCATCCGAGGCGTTCGTTGCGACCGACGAAAGGGATGCCAACCATGGCATAACCGGTGATTCCGGAAACGTTCAGACCCTCGTCACTATGAATATGAAACTCGTATGGCACGTTAAATCGCATGTGTGTGTTGGAGAACAACATCGCGTTTCCGGTTGCCGTGCGAGACGGCCCGACGGCCCAGGCATTTGAGCCATTCGAGAATGGTTCCGGATTTTCAAAGGCAATTTGTTCGAAGGGGCTTGCAAGCCATGCCCCGGCATCTAGACGGTAAAAAGCGAAGACATACCATGGCTCGAAATGGGTGAGTATTTGCCACTGAACGTCGGGGTTCTTGAGAAGAAAATAGTTTGCTCCGTCGGCATAGGCTTCAGCGAGTGCACGAATGTTTGCCGGAGCGGATTCATATTCCTCTTTCGCCAACTGCGGAATTCGGAATGCTCGAACTAAGCGGTCGGATTCAAATGCTGACTCTCCATCGAGCTCCGCGCGACGTCCCAATGCAGTGAGGAAGAAAGGTTCGTCTTCTTGGAGTTGGTCTTCGGCACGTGCGTAGGCAGCGCCAAACATTACGCTATTGTCTGTAGGACCGAAGACATGCGGCACACCCCAGGTGTCCCGATAGATGGTTACGGAACTGGCCAAAGTGTCCATTCTGCGATGGTCAGCAGTGTTCGAGAGGTTCTGCCGGTCTGCATTTCCACGCGTGGAATGTTCTTCTATTCCAGATTTCGAAATATGCCGAAAGCAGGCTAGGTGGAACACACTCGCCAATAAAAGAATCGCGACGAAGCACATGCGAATATTCATTTCTGGCTCCGAATGGGAACGGATTTGCTGGAGTTTGTGTCGTAACATATCGTAACAGCAACCGGGTACCGTTCTGGACGGTATTCGCGTCTCACTGCCAGCGCGTAGTGGACGAAGGAGAACACCGTGACACCTGGGCAACAACGATCGAGACGGAGCTTCTTGAAGCAGGCCGGCCCGACATGCGCGTGCTGTAGAGCGGAGTTGCCGTTGACTGCGGATGGCCGCGATCAACGCCGCGTGTCAGCGTGCGGGATAGCTATTACTTGTCGCTGATGTCTGACTCTCGATCTCTGAACCGCGCACCAGTAAGAATATTGAACATACCGTAGTTACCTTCGTGACAGGCGTATTCGACAAGTTCGTACTGGGAGTCGTCCCTGACGAATGTGAAGCTTCCCGTCCACGGTTGCGTCCACGTTTCGGGATCGTCGAAGGTGAATTGGTACTCCAATGTGTTCGGACTGGTGCGTGTATAGCGTTCGGTCAGCGTGAGACTTGCACTGGCTCCGTAACCTGAACCGAATCCCCCGCCCCGCCGGAATGGTGCTTTGCCGTTGAAATTCCGGCTCTCAACCACGAGCGTATCATTCTCCCAATGTCCGTTGGCGTCTCCGAGGTACGAAGTGATCTTCGACCCGAGATTTTGCTGGTCATTGGTTGGAATAATACGTGTTTCGTGAATCATTTCTCTCTGAACGGCTACAAACCCTGGACCCTGCATGATTTGAAGACCGTTGTTATAGACCTGGGGCATGGGAACAGGTCCTCGCGTAATGCAGCGTACCCATGGGCTCAGGTCCTCTGGGCCGGCCGGAACCGCTATCCGCGTCCGTGGCTCCTGTGCTTGTGGAGTTAGTGGCGGAAGTTGTCCTTCCGGTGGATCAATTACCATCGCGACTTGTCTTAAAGGGTCTGATTTGACGTAACCGAGCGTTGTGTCGCGCCACTCAGATTCGTAGCCCCAAATGCTGCCAAGTGTGCCGGATTCCCGTCGGGCGAGTGATTCTTCTACGGTCAATTCTTCTTTGCCGATGTCTTCAGGGTTCCGTTCTAACGGGATACCGTGAGCAGCATCCCCCGTCCAGATACCCTGGAGATCTGGCGTTCCCCATGGTGTGCGGGCTACAACGTATGGCTCAACATCAAGGGCTTCTGTCGTTGTTGAAACTGTGGATTCAACACCAGCAAATCCTGGTTCAACTACAGCAAGATTGACGTTGTCAGGACCACCGACAAACGTGCGTTTGGCAGTTGTTCGTCCACCGAGTGGCGTTTCTGGCTCGCTTGAAAATTCAGCGCCGTGCCGCCGAAGTATTGTCTCGGTTCGATCAAAATCGGTTGACTCAAACGCAAGGTGATCGATCGAACGACCGGCAGTTGGCGCGGGCATTCCCTCCTCGGACTGCGAGGAAAGCAACCAGGTGTCTCCAAATTTTAGGCCTTCGAGTTGATTGCCGAGGTGCCCGCGTTCTCCACCAAAAACATCAGCGTACCATGCGAGCGTAGCATCTGGGTCAGTCCCGCTCAAATGGACATGGTGAAACCCGAGGTGTTCCGTATCTTCAACTAATTCTATTCGTGTCCCCCAGGGGTCAAAAATGAAGCCGTGCCGAACTAAGCCGGGAGTTTCACGTAGTGTTGCACCGTCTTCAAAACGCTGCAGCCGGACCCCACGGCCGCCGACACCAGCACTTTCAATCTCAGTCATCTTGGTTCTCAGGTCGGCATATGAGAACGCGATATGGTCAATACCCGTTCGTTGACTGCTCCCTCTGGTTGGACGGGCGACAAAGACAATTTCAGTACCGCCACAGTCGACACCGTCTGCGCGATCTGAGAGTGATTCGCATGGAAGATACTTGGTATACCATTTGACAGCCTCTGTTGCATTAGAGGCTGTTACATGCACATGGTGGAGGTCGTCCGCTGAGGCAGTGATCGGCGTTCCTAGAATCGTCCCGACACCGAAACTGACGATTACGACGGCTCTCATTATTTTCAGTGTGCGTTTCATCTTATTAGCGGTGTAGTGGACCTGAGTCGAGTCGTAGCCATTCATTAGGTAAACCTCCGCGAACATTGCCGTCAGGCTTTCAGATTAGCAGTCTTGAGCTAGAATTATGTCGTGAATCATCATAATAAACCTAGTGTGACAAGGTTTTTGGTCTTGGCCGGCTAAGCTTGCGCTTTGGGGTAGCGACGATTATGTTACTGTGGTTGAACGTCTTACATCGTATGCGTGTCCGGCGGCTCTGGGTCTGCGCATATGATGCGGTGTTTAGGCATGAGGATGTTTATATAAGAGGAGGTTTGTATGAGCCATCGGTGTGTTGTCCTTTTTTGTGCGATGGTTGTTGCTGTGGCATTTGCTCCCGTGAGCGTTGCCTATGCTCAGTCGAATTCTGAATGGAGTGTTCCCCGAACTGCGGCTGGTCAGCCTGACCTCCAAGGCGTCTGGGATTTTCGCACATTAACCCCGCTGCAGCGGCCGGACGACCGCGCTGAACAGGCGCTGTTGACCGAAGAGGAAGTCGCTGAGATCGAAGCGCGTTCAGCCGCAAGTGCTGTAGAAGCGGACCAACCGAGTGAAGTGCGAAGCGAACCTTTGCCTGCTGGTCAAAATGTTGGCGGCTATAACAATTTCTGGTTCGACCGAGGTGCTGGGGTCGTTGACGACCGACGGACGTCGTTAATTAATGATCCGGTTGATGGGCGAGTGCCTGCGTTGAGGGATGGAATACGGCACCAGCTTGGCTCGTTAGGTGAGGACCTGCCGAGCCCGCGACCGATTCTTTATCGAGCTGGTGGTGCTGGCGTCGACGGCCCTGAAGACCGCGGCCTCGCCGAGCGTTGCATACTCGGATTTAACTCTGGACCGCCCATGTTACCCGGTGGCTATAACCAGAACATGCAATTGTTTCAAACGACTGACCATGTTGTCATCCTTAATGAAATGGTTCATGATTCGCGCATCATTCCGATGGATGGCCGCGAGCACTTGCCTGGTGATATGCAACAATGGATGGGAGATTCACGTGGCTATTGGGACGGGGATACTCTAGTCGTTGAAACTACTAACTTCACCGAGAAAACGGCGAGTTTTAATCCGAGTGTCATGGTTGCAATGGGGTCTGGAGAGAACCTTCGTCTTATCGAACGGTTCACTCGAGTGGATGAAGAGACCCTGAGTTATGAGTATTCGGTCTATGACCCAAAAACGTTTACGCGGCCATTTTCTGCTGAAATTCCAATGAAACGTGGGGCTGCTCCGATTTTCGAATACGCCTGCCACGAAGGAAATTACGGGCTTCTGAATATCTTACGTGGTGCTAGAGATGATGAGGCGAAAACCGCTGCTTTAAATTAACGAGTAATTTGTCTTTCGTTTTGCGGAGGACGAACTACGGTTTTGGTTACACCAGAATGCCAGGGGGAAAATCCCCCTGGCATTTTTCGTCTTACCGAAGAAATTTCTCGCATTTACTTTGATGACGATTGCTAACAGGGAGAATGCTGGCTAAAGAAATCCAAGCAGTTTGCGTGAGTTCAAGCAATGATTTGATCCCTCAATCGAGGTTGCTTTTGTCAGACTGTCCTTCGAGATGAAGGATTCCATGCGTTCGAGACTTCGGACAATGGGCAGGAGCGATTTGCTGCGTTTCATGGCGAGCATTGGACGAGGTTTTCAGTTCTGACCATTCGGCTATTTGGACAAGACAGGAGTAGATTTGTAGTTCATGGGTGCCGGCGTTCTGGTCGCTATGTACGGCTTGGTATTGGCTGTTGGCTTGTTTGCCGGCCGGCGTCGCCGCTCTAGGTCTGCGTCAGACGAAACCGAGCTGATATTGGCCGGACGTAGCCTGCCTCTTTGGGTAGCGCTTTTCACAATGACTGCCACATGGGTTGGTGGTGGCTACCTGAACGGCACAGCAGAATTCAGTTTTACTGCGGGTGCTCTGTGGGGAGCGCAAGCCGGGATTGGTTTTGCACTCTCCCTAATTCTTGGCGGATTCTTTTTTGCCCGTCCAATGCGACGACGAAACTATGTGACGTTAGTTGATCCGTTGGCGCAACGGTATGGTGGAACGATAGCTGCGATCTTGATGATTCCAGCTATTTTCGCAGAAGTTATATGGAGCGGCGCGATTCTCGTTGCCATAGGAACCACTGTTTCTACATTGCTTGGCACAGATGTACGCACGGCGATTGTCTGGGCAGCGGCTGTCGCAATTGGTTATACCGCAACTGGTGGTCTGCGTAGCGTCGCATACACCGACGTCGTCCAGTTACTGCTGATTGTTGTCGGCTTGGGATTCGCGTTGCCGTTTGTCGTAGACGTTGGTGGTGGCTTATCTAACATTCTGTCGACAGCATTCCCGCCGATGAGTAGTCATCGAGAGGTCATTTCCTACTTTGATTTGACCATTGTTTTGGTTCTGGGAGGGATACCATGGAACGTATATTTTCAACGCGTTCTCGCTAGTAAAAATGAGCGCGTCGCGGTACAACTCTCGTTAGCCGCCGGTCCATTGTGTGCTCTGTTAGCGGTTCCTCCACTGTTGATGGGACTTGCTGCATCACATGTGGATTGGATGGAAATTGCCGGGCCCGATCAGACTCAAGGCCTCCTTGAGAATGGCTCCTTAGTCCTGCCTTTTCTCCTCAAGTACACCGTTCCGTCGTGGGTGAGTTGGTTGGCGTTGGGAGCTATTTCAGCCGCCGTCATGTCTTCCGTGGATTCTTCGATTCTGTCTGCTGCGTCTCTCGTTGCGTGGAATGGTTATCGGAAGTTATTCAACCCAACGGCCTCACCGAAACAGACTGCACGTTTGGTGCGGGTTCTTATTTTGGTACTAGGCCTTTTCGCAATGACGTTTGCTCTCATCGTTCCCAGTGTCAAAGAACTATGGTATCTCTGTGGCGATGTGGTGTATTGCGTGCTTTTCCCGCAGCTGGTGCTTGCACTGTTCGACCGTAAGGCAAACGGATTAGGTGCAATTACGGGATTTCTAACCTCGAGTATTCTGCGATTGGGAGGTGGGATAGAAAGAATGGGTGTTGCGCCTTTCTTGCCCTATCCCGACTGGATGACGGAGTCTTCTTTTGATTTTCCTTTCCGGAGCTTCGCCATGGCAGTTGGCCTTGTTACTTCCTTTTTCGTTTCGCGTTGGTCTGGTCGATGGTTCCCTTCACGTCCCATCGAACCAGGGAACGAAATCCGTTAAGGTTCTTAATGGTCGCCGATACGCGTTATGCCTTTGGCCGCCGGGTTGCGGCGTGGTCGGTTCATTTTTACACTGCCTTAGGCCTGCCGTTAATGTACCTTGCGGCCTACGAACTCATAGAAATATCGACTGATGTTGATAAAGACCCACGCATGTTTTTCTTGTGGCTCTGGATTGCCGTGGTCATTGACAGCACGGACGGGACACTGGCTCGTGCGATCGGTGTCAAAAGTGTTCTTCCAAAATTTAACGGACGTCGCCTTGACGACATCGTAGATTTTCTTTCGTTCGTTTTCTTGCCATGTGTCGCATTTGGCTTGCTCGAACTATTTCCATTGAATTTAAAATGGTTTGCTCTTGTGCCAATCATGGCGAGTGCCTACGGGTTTTGCCAAGAACGGGCTAAGACAGAAGATGCCTTTGTTGGATTTCCTTCTTACTGGAACGTGGTCTTGTTTTATCTGTATGTGTTTCGTCTGGATCCTTGGAGCAATATCTGTATCGTTGGATTTCTTTCAGTCATGGTGTTTGTTCCGATCCACTACATTTATCCAGCGCGTACCATTTTCTTCAGGGCCTTCACATTGGCGTTTGGTGGCCTGTGGGCGTGTGTTTTAGTTGTTAGCTCACTTTTTCCGCATCAGGCTTGGACGATACCGGTCGTAGTGGCGTCACTTCTGTTTCCTCTTTATTACCTAGTGCTATCTGTCGTTCACCACACCCGCGTTCATCGTGAAAAGTAGAGCTATATCGGGTTTGTTCACTACACACGGACTACACACTTCTCCCTAAACTCGTGTACTTATTGAGTCTAGAAATTAGCGTTGCATACAGAACTACACACTAAGGAAACTATTAAGCGGGAATAGAGAAGGAAAATGAGTATGAAAAAAGGAATGCATCATACTCAAATACCGGAGCATGGGTAGCTATTGGTGCTGGATTAGGTGCAGCGCTATGTGGACTGACTCAGGAGCCAATTACGAGACAAGCCAGGGGAGGATTTCCCCCCTCCTGGCTTGTCGTTTGACTTGGCTCTAATGAAAACGGTTCGTCCCATTCGGTTGTTTCAGCATGTCAATTTCAGATCGAGAAATTCAATTCGTTTGTTCTTGTTGTGCGGCATAGAATTGATCGAAGAAATCTAAGCGGTCTTTGCGAACACCCTGGCGCATTTCCACTGTATCGCCGAACTCCAGTAACGTGTCGGCCTCGCGATCAAACGCTGGCCAATCCGGGAGTCCCTCGCCATTTGGGTTGCCGGTGGCAGCAAAATTCACCCAGTAAGAGGCCAGGATATTGGATAACGCGCGGTCCGTATCGTTGTAGTCCCGGTTCGCATGTGGCGAGGTGCTGACCCCAAAGTTATCAAAGACATACGGAATTTCTGCCGTGTGATAGGACCCATACTGGTCCGCATCTGGCGCGGGCGGTACACGGCTGAAGAAATAGAGATACGCGGGTGATGCCACCGTGTCCATCATTCGGGCCCACGTCCGCATTTCCCATCCGAACATTGCGTCCGTGGCACTGGCTAATCGGCCCTGGAGTGCGGCGGCATCATTTTCTGCCGGATAGGTTCTCAAAAAGGCGTCCGCCAAATCCCCGTACTCAGTCTGCACGGTTGCTCGATATTCGTCTAAGTCTGATGCGCCTTGAGCACCGCCAAGCATGGTGCTTTCGTCCGCATTCGACCCGACGATGACGGGAATATCAGCTTGCTCACCTGCTGCAAAAATATTAGAGATGGTGTCAGGAAACACCCAGCCGTCGACGTTCGCCGAGGACCGAACCAACTCGGGGGGCGCCGCCAGGATGTCAGCCGCCGAAACCGCCCGCATCTGCTCCACCGTTGCGTCGGCGTCCGGGCCGAGCACAGCCGCCATGAAGCGTTCCCCTGCCGCTTCAATCTCCGCCTTCGGGTAGGCTTGCCCGACTGACCCAAATCCGCCTCCACTTTCGCCAATCGCCCCATGAAACAGTCCGCGAGCTAACGGTGTCGTCATCATGTGGTTCACGCTCCACGACCCAGCCGATT